>Ga0307992_1000050_pt1 | contig 74314 bp, 68 predicted proteins | sample EllFjometagen133_FD_203162 | JGI IMG/M metagenome (GOLD analysis project Ga0307992, IMG submission 203162) | Marine microbial communities from Ellis Fjord, Antarctic Ocean - #133 | ecosystem: Environmental > Aquatic > Marine > Unclassified | place: Southern Ocean | collected 2014-10-08
CTTGAAATTGTTATTGTGAATAAGTCAGTGACAGATCACAATAACATGGAATTACACTCATTAAACTGGCTTCTAAACCATGAACGCATTGTCAATGATCAGCAGGAATTCTATAGACCTGATTCGGATTATTATGGCTTCTATCCCCGCTTAGGCGGTGATTTTGTTGTTCGTGATTTCAACGCACTGGACTCACTTGAGATTGTCAGTTTGGTAAGTAACTCTGATTTGCTCTACCTGACGGATTCATACGGTGTGTATACCCATGATTATCAGGTTCGTCTGGATGAACCGAATCGGCTTATGTACGGCGGGTTCAGGCACAGTGATCTTGCTGTTTTGAAGGAATTTCGAGCACAGAATAAGCTTATTATAAGTGAGTTTTCGCTGTTCGAACCACCAACCTGGCGCAGTATGCGGGATTCGCTCCAGACTATTCTGGGAGTAAAGTGGTCTGGCTGGACTGGACGCTATTTTCTATCCCTTGATTCCACGGCACATGAGGATTTACCTCCCTGGGTAATCAGCCTTTATCATAAAAAATATGGTGAGGATTGGCCCTTTACAGACTCGGGAATCGTGCTGGTTCGCAGGGATGATATCGTCATACTTGAATACGGTACACACCTGGTCGAGGAAGCTCCAGTAATTGAAACCCAAGCTGTGAACGCCGAATTATACGGACTTCCCCCTTCCATTCAATATCCTTTCTGGTTTGATATCGTTTCATCCCCTGAACGGGATAATCAAATTGTCTCGATATATCATTTGGAAGTGAATGATAGGGGTGATTCACTTTTGAGGACACACAACATTCCCAAAATGTTTCCCGCCGTGCTGAAAGAGAGCACAGGTGAATATCCATTTTATTATTTCGCAGGCGATTTTTCTGATAATCCTGTTATTCGATCTACTGCGTACTTTAAAGGCATTCAGCGTTTCCACAAATTTTTCTACAACAAAAATGATGTTGAGGACCGTCAACAATTTTTCTGGAGATTCTATCGGCCGTTGGTTTCATCCATCCTCAGAAATGAAGCGAAGCGTCTTAATCGTTAATCCAATGGCACGACGGTATAACGAGGAGGGGAATCTTAACTCCGGGTAATAACCCCGCCTTTGTTAATAAATAATAAATACTTAGCAATCACTTATATTTCAGCTATTTTAAAGAGTACAATATTAATCACAATTTATAATCTTGGGGAAATCACCATCATGACATTCTTTAACCGTGCGCTCGTAGTAGCGCTTATTAGTCTTACCTCTTTCCCTGCGAATGCCTGGGAATTACATACGCTTATTGCTCAACCTGTCTTTTCCTCAATGGAGGAAATTGTAGGCGCTGAAGACGTCGTAGTGACAAGCCTTGAGGAGTTTCTCATTCTGGCTGAGTTGCATCTTGAAGAGACGCTTTTGAAGGAAGAAGCGTGGGTCATTAACAATTTAGAATTTTATGCACCTTTACCAGATTCCCTTAGCTTCCAGGCAAGCAATGACGAAGAAACCGTCCGTCGGAGATTTACTCATGCTATTCGGATCAATCCTGAATCAAAATTAATTCCATATCTCCAGTTGTTACCAGGCGGAGAGACTGGTTCACGTCAGATTCTGGCTCCTGAACAAGTAACCCCCCTGAAGGGGAATGAAGGTTTCTACAATGTCGTATTTGTTGGACTAACCCCAGGGGATACCATAGATCCTCTCAGTGTGCTGGTTACTGCAAATCATGAACCTGACCTGGGTTTGGACATCGGACTCTATGAAAATAATGATACGGAATGGGGACAGAGCTATGGAATGGGAAAGCAGCCCTTTGGAGATGCAAAACTTGAATACGGCTCCCAGGCACCCATACACATGGGGCTTTATCACGAAGCTGCATTGATTAATATGGTTGGACCCTTCATCAAACAATGTTATCCAGAATATAGAATTCACTTATACAAGACACTTTCAGAACTTGCCTTTAGTTTAGGTCACGATTACTGGGGTTGGCGCTTTATGGGTTGGGGACTGCACTATATTGCTGATCTGACACAACCCTACCATGCCCGTGCTCTGCCTGGTGTAGGGACCTTTAAAATGATTTCAATGAATGTCCTGGACATGTTGGGTCGTAGTCGCATGAAGGATGAAGCAATACAGTTGGTGTCAAACAGACACATGGCTATTGAACTTTTGGAAAGACAACTTCTGGAGCGAGCCTATCTCGAGCAGGATATGGAATATTTGCATTTTCAAACTCTCTCCTCAAAAGGAGCAATCCCGCACTATATGGATTTGATACCTCGCGAAATCATTACTAAAAAAGCATATTCCAGAGCAAACAGACTGGATAAAATTATCGCAAAGAATTTCCCGCAGCAGCTGGTGTCTGATCCAAATTATGAATTAGGCAAATTCCCCCAAAAGTATGAATTATTGGAAGTCCTCAATAGTTCTGATAATCCTGAAGTACTCCAAAACCTTGAGTTGGAACTCAATGATATTTTGACCGAATTTTCCATCTATGGGCGCAGTTACGCCAAGAGCATACTCTCAAAAAATCCTTAATGAAATAATCTTTATTAATCTCTTCAACAGATGAGATGAATATGGGATCGGCCCTCCTTGTGTGCCATATTCGACGCTAAATCTTGATGGGGAGGATTTCTATCCATTTTTCCCATGATCAAGGATACGTTTGAGTGTTTTTACAGAGGTAATATAAATGTCCAAAATCTTCCCGCTTCTCATCTTCTTCTTACTCGTTTCAAATCTGCTCTCCCAAAATGTGACCAAAAATGACGCTCCAAACCTGTATATAGATTGTCGCTCCTGCGACATGACCTATATCCGTACTGAACTGGATTATGTCAATTATGTCATTGATCGAAATGATGCAGATCTTTTTATCATGATCACGCGTCAAAGTACAGGTGGAAACGGTCGCAAATACACCATGACTATAGAAGGGCACCAACGCTTTGAAGGAATGATCGACACCTTAATCTATGTGACAGATCAAGAGATGTCTGATGACGAAATTCGAGAAAAAACCCTGAAATGGCTCAAGCTGGGTACGGTGAGATTTATAGGTTATACCCCCCTGGCTGATGACCTCAAAATAAGTTTTAACAAAAATATGGCTATGGAACAACCTGAAGATAGGTGGGATTATTGGATTTTTCAATCCAGTTTGAATGGTTGGTTTGATGGACAATCAAGCTATAGCAATTTAAATTCAAATTGGAGCTTTATTGCCAGTCGAACCACAGAAGCTTTGAAAATGAGATTTCAACTCCGGGGATCTTACAATGAGGAACGTTATACCATCGATGGGGATGAGTATGTCAGCATTAGAAGAAATCCTGGATTTAATTCTATGGTTGTTAAAAGTGTGTCCGATCACATGTCAGTAGGGTTTAGAGCTGGGGCATTCATTTCCACCTATTCAAATCTCGATAGAGCTGTGTGGGTGAATCCAATCCTGGAGTACAATATTTTTCCATATCAGGAATCCACCCGACGTGAATTTCGATTTAATTATGTCTTGGGTTGGAACATGAACAATTACCATGAAATGACAATCTATGAGCAAAGTGAAGAAAAACTTCTCAAGGAAGCCCTTGAAATTGATTTTGAACTCCATGAATCCTGGGGCTCTGCCGAGTTAAATGTTGAAGGTTCACACTATTTTCACGATTTTGCAAAGAACAGACTTACTGTGAGGGGCGAACTCTCCTTGAAAATTCTCAAGGGATTTTCTTTCAATATTGATGGGAGGTATTCCCTCATCCACGATCAACTCTCCTTGCCAAAAGGAGAAGCCAGCCAGGAAGATGTTCTGCTTCAGACCCAGGAGCTTGAAACTCAGTATAGTTACCGGGGTTCAATGGGCATCAGCTATACATTTGGGTCCATTTACAATAATATTGTGAACCCCAGATTCTAGTATAGTCACTCCTCTTCTCACCTGATACCTCGAAAGGCCCATTGTGGGTTAGATGGGGATATATCAATTCCATATGGATATGAATCAAATTGATGCTTTATAGCGTCCCCGCGGTGCGTTATAATTGACTATATATACTTGTATATATTACAAATAGATACTGTTGATTGTGTCTGGCACATGGATTGACAACATACTCATTGAATTTATCAGGATCAGGATGATCTCATGTATGTGACACATATGAGAACTCAAAAGTCTTGATCCCATCTAGCCAATTGAAAATGAACGCACACATCCGGGGCAATTATGAAACACACTTTACTCTTTTTTGGCATTATCGCTGTTCTGTTTGCATATGAAGAACCTTTTGATCCCAACAACTATAGAGATCGTGAAATTAAGGCGAACAGGATTTCTGAACCGCTTCATATTGATGGTCGCCTGGATGAAGCCTTCTATCTGGAAACGAGTTATTCAGACTTTATTCAATACGAGCCTTTTAACGGCGCCAAAGCCTCACAGAAAACCGATATGTGGATCGCCTATGATGATGCAGCTATCTATGTGGGGGCGCGCATGTGGGACAATCAACCCGACTCAGTAGTTGGCAGAATCGGTCGTCGCGATGCCTTCCTGAATGCTGACGTTTTTGAGGTCATCATTGATTCATATCATGATAAGCGGAATGGCTTCTCCTTTCAGATAAATCCTGCGGGGTCCATGCGAGATGAGGTCTATTTCAATGATTCCTGGACGGATGACTCCTGGGATGGTATCTGGGAAGCGAAAACAACAATTGACGACAAGGGCTGGACTGCTGAAATGCGTATCCCCCTTTCGCAATTAAGGTTCAGTGACAAAGATGAGTATATATGGGGAATTCTCCCCACGCGATATATCCAACGTTCAGGGGAGTGGGATTATTATGTCTATTTCCCACTTAATGAGAGTGGTACTATGAGTCGTGCTGCGGATCTCACGCAAATCAGAAATATTCATCCACCCAAACGGAGAGAATTTCTTCCCTATATGACTACCAGTATCAGCAATCTGCCTACTCAAAAGGACAATGCTTTCATCGAAGGAAAGGACAGCGATTTTGGAGTAGGTGCTGATATCAAGCTGGGGATCGGGGCGAACTTGACGGTAGACGCCACTATCAATCCAGATTTTGGCCAGGTAGAGGCAGATCCTTCTTCCATTAACCTGTCTGACCATGAAACCTATTATAATGAAAAACGACCCTTCTTTCTTGAAGGCCGCAACATCTTCCGTTTTGGGAATGGGGGTCCCACCAACAATATCAGTGTCAATTTTAATGAACCCAGTTTCTTCTATAGCCGTCGCATTGGCCGTCCACCACAGGTATCTGTTGCTTCAGCTGCGTATGATTCCCTCGATAAACCCTCAGAAACCAGAATTCTTGGAGCTGCCAAGATCAGTGGTAAGATAGGTGATAACTGGTCCATAGGTGGTCTATCAGCGCTCACGTCTCGTGAACATGCCCGCTATTATCAAAATGGAGAAATCATTGAGGAACAGGTTGAGCCCTATACCAGCTACAATCTTATTCGCGCTCTGAAAGAGATGGATGATGGTCGTTATGGGCTGGGTTTTATGGGCACCTTGACCAATCGATATATGGATGGATTAAGCTTGTTTGGCGAAGAAACGTTCCCGCATAGGACGGCGGACCTGCTCTCCAGCCAAGGTGTTGGTCTTGGTGTTGATGGTTGGGCTTTTCTCGGCCAGGATAGAGGCTGGGCACTTGGTGCCTGGGGAGGCTTTTCCCAAGTGAGCGGCACGAGAGAGCGTATGCTTAGGTTGCAGAATGGTTCCAATCACTATTTTCAACGACCAGACGCAAACCACGTTGAACTTGACACCTCCATGACAATCATGGATGGTCATGCAGGTCGCATCAAGCTCAATAAAGAAGATGGTCGATTTCAATTGAATGCCGCTCTCGGATGGGTGTCACCAGGGTTTGAATCCAATGATCTGGGTCTGACCTTTGGGACAGATGTAATCAACAAACACATAAATGTGGGCTATCGATGGTTGGATCGAGGCACATATATCCGCTCAGCCAGTGCCAGCGTCCTCTATGCAAATAACCATGATTTTGACGGCGTGAATATATCTGATGTCATTTTTAGTATGGCATCGATTCGCTTCGTCAATTTTTGGAGTTTGAATATGAATGGAGGGTACTCATTTGAAAATTTAAGTAATACCAAACTGCGGGGAGGACCCCGCGTTCTTGAAGCTCCTGAAGCATTTTTTGCTGCAGGTCTTAACTCAGATTATAGAAAAGATATTTCCTATTCCTTCTCCGTTGATTGGGGCGCAGCAAATGATGGGGGAGATGAACTGGGTCTGTCATTGAATCTCAATATGAAGTTGGGAGATCAGCTCAATCTGTCCATAGAGCCATATTTTTATTGGGAAACAGATATGACCCAGTATATCACTACTGTAAATGATCCCGCCAACACCCAGATGTATGAGAAGCGTTACGTCGTTGCGCAATTGGACCAGACCGTAACTTCTGCTGATATTCGGATAGATTTTCCCATCACACCTCGTTTCACCCTGGAAGGATATTTCCAACCCTTTATTGCAGTGGGAGACTACTCCAGGTTTAAAGAGTATAAACGACCGGAGTCGTCTGAGTTCCTGATATACGGAGAAGAAGGATCGACCATCGATGAAAATTTTGTTGTCGATCCCACGGGCGGAGATTCTGCTGATGCCTTCACACTGTATAACCCAGATTTTAACTATAAGGCTTTGATTGGAACCCTGGTGCTGCGTTGGGAGTTTTCACCAGGCTCCACCATGTTCCTGGTCTGGACCCACAATGGATCAGATTTCCAAAACCATGGGAGATATGATTTTACCAAAGATTTAAGCAGATTGTTAGAATCAGAGGCTGACGATGTATTTGCCCTCAAACTCTCTTATTGGTTTGGGCAGTAAGCAGCTTTTACAGACCTTTAGGAATACGATAGAGAGGCCGGCTTTGCTGGCCTCTTACTTTTTTACCTTCTCCTGACTTATGGAAAGATTAGTTTTATCCTATTAACAAGGATCGGAGTAGAAATTGAAAAAGTACAATTGGGGTCTTATAGGGACTGGAACCATTTCAAACCTATTTGCAGAGGGGTTGGCTTCCCTTGACAATGCAAAGATATATGCTGTGGGTTCTCGTTCTCCACAGACTGCGAACAAATTCGCGCTCAAATGGAATGTGAATCAAGCCTATGGATCCTATGAGGAGTTATATGCCGATCCTCAGGTGGATGTTGTCTATATAGGCACTCCTCACAATTTTCATTTTCAGAATGTCTCTGATGCCTTGAATGCAGGGAAGCATGTCTTGTGTGAAAAAGCTTTTACTATCAATGCTGGAGAGGCTCGTGAACTAGTTAAACTGGCGAGGGAGAAGAACCTTTTTCTCATGGAAGCCATGTGGAATCGTTTTCAGCCCTGGTATGGGGTGGCGAGGCAGCTACTGGATGAAAATCGGCTGGGCGACCTTCATCATCTCAAAGCTGATCTGTCATTCCGTTTCGATGTGGGCCTTGAACATCGCATTTTTAATCTGGATTTAGCTGGAGGAGCCCTATTGGATCTGGGTGTTTATCCCATTGCCCTGGCATCCGCAATTTTTGGCAAGCCCCTGGAGATATTGGCTACAGGTAGCCTATGTGAAACGGGGGTAGATGATCAGGTATCCATGATTTTTAAATACGCTTCAGGAGCTACTGCCGAACTGGGTTGTTCAAGTAAATTTCTTTCGAAAAACAATGCCACAATACATGGAGCCAAAGGATATCTGGAATTGCATGGCATGATTGGCCGACCACATAAGGTAAGTATCCAGGAGCAGGGTAAAGAGATAGTTGAGATTGATACACCCCACACCTCAAATGGCTACCAATATGAGGCTCAGGCAGTGATGGACATGCTATCGGCGGGTCAAATTGAACATCCCCTGATGCCCCTCAATGAGACCATTAAAATCATGGAAACCATGGATCATATTCGCTCTCTTCTGGGCCTCTCTTATCCTGGTGAATAGGCCATAGGCTTGTTTCATTTCCTTGGGGAATAGGGCTGAGAATTGCTTAAATGAAAGTTTTTTAATGTATGAAAACTCCATGACGAATAGCAACTATTTGAGTTAAAGTGTTGATTGTTATGAACTAAACTCAAGGGCTAGCCAGGTCTTGAATAGGCTTCGCTCATTCCTCGTAAATACTGCCATGTTGCATCTATAAACCACCTCTGTATATTCGATTGTTAAATAAGTTTTTTGCCAATTCAAATCTATGTTTCACTAAAGCATATGTTGTGTTTTAGGCGGTGTGGTGGCATCCTTTTTTGCGATTTTATCAGGAACGCCAAGCATGTTGAAAATGGATTGTGAAGGTTTTTTCTCAAACGATAAGATTTCTACCCACGATTGAAATTGGCCAAGTTGTTAGCTGGCAATCAATTGGTGGGTTTTTTAAAAAAAGAATAGTTGCTGATAGAGACTATTATGATCATCAAGACATTCTATTGTTTAGAAATGCTTAAGTGTGGTTTCTCAAAGCTAGGAAATAATTGAAAATAACAATAGAAGTTAACCTGGAGGAAAAAATGAGTAAAAAAATCAACCTGTTTGCCATTTTGGTATTGTCCCTGATGGTGATGTTTACAGTTAGTTGTGAAGGCCCTGCCGGCGAAGATGGTCTGGCTGGTACTGATGGTGCCGCCGGTGCTGATGGTGCTGATGGTGCTGATGGAGTCGATGGAAATGTCACATGTCTCGTTTGCCACAGTGAAGCCAACATGATTGATAATCAGATTGAAATGAGCCGGTCCCAGCATGGTATTGGCGAATTTATCAACTATGCTGATTATTATGGTGGTGGTTGTGCACGTTGTCACTCTGGAAATGGTTTTGTCGAATTTGTCACAACTGGCGAAGTTGCTGATAATGTAAAAGTGCCAGAAGCATGGCAATGTGGAACCTGTCACGGATTACACACAACCTTTGAAGAAGCTGACTATGCCTTACGCTTGACAGATGCTTCTGCAGCTATATTTGATGCTACAGTTTCCTTAGATGTAGACGAAAATAGCAATCTTTGTGTATCCTGTCACCAAGCTCGTAGCGGTCCTGCCAAATTTTGGGATGGTAGTGCTGACTCCGTAGAAGTCGGTGGACACGATGGTCCTCACCACGGTCCTCAGAGTAATGTCCTCTTAGGTAATCTTGGTGCCTCATCAACCGGTGTACCCTTTGCCGCACACGTTGGCGCAGGTTGTGTCGGTTGTCATATGACTGAAGGAACTGGTGACGATACAAATGTTGCTGGTGGACATACATTCAAGCCCCTCGTTGAAGCTTGTACATCATGTCACACTTCAGCCACAGATTTTGATCTTTTTGGTGGACAAACATCTGTAACGACAAAAATGGCTACTCTGAGTGGTTATCTGTTGACTGCTGGTATCATTGACAGTACAGGTCACTTGCATGATGGTACCTATAGTGCAGAAGTTTTCCAAGCATGGTGGAACTATGTAGTTATACATGAAGACAGAAGTCTTGGTGTTCATAATCCAACATATGTTGATGCATTATTAGATGAGGCTATTGCCCTAGTGGACTAAACCTTAATCTAAGCTTGAATTAAAAAGTCCCACTTCGGTGGGACTTTTTTTGTCTTAACTAATCCCCTTTACAAAAAGCCGGACGTTAAGCTTACTTGTCGGGTCGTAGTTCGTCGGGCATAGACAGATGGAAATGTCCAGGTCGACCACGACAACTCTATCTTCAATACAATAGCCGGTATTATCCATGGTCTCCAACCTTGATCAGTCTTCGCGGAACCCCGCCAAAGGCGTGGGAGGGAGTGTAACGACCGCCGCGATCTCGGGCTGTCCGTTACCCAAGAAGTCGGAGATTGCCACACCTTCGCTGCACTCCGGTTCGCAATGACGATAAGGGGAGGTCCAACCCAGTCTTCGCGAGACGGTCGAAGACCGACGTGGCGATCTCGGGATTGCGGCTATTTCAGAATTCAGAGATTGCCTGCCTGCGCGGAGCCGCTTCGGCAAAGGCAGGCTTCGTTACACTCGCAATGACTTGAGGTGGGATATTCTTTCAGGAAGTATTAAAAAAGCTGGAGCAGGTTGCCCTGACTCCAGCTATATCTAAGTATCTTGAGAACTGGTACTACGTGAAAATGATCGATGCTCCAGCTGAGCGTTCGTAGAATTCGCCCACTGTGAGTACTGAAGAAACTTGGTCACACAGATCATCCTTAGTCAGCTTGAACATGTCCATGGCCAACTTACAGGCGAACACTTCACCCCCAGCATCGGTGAACATTTCAAGAAACTCAGGTATGGTGGGAATATCCAGATTCTCCATTTCATTCTTCATCATCCAGGTGGCAAAATTGGACACACCTGGAATAGCTCCTAATAAGGTAGGGAAGGGCATGGTGATGGGCATTTTCAACATGGGCATAGCCATATTCATTGCAGGGTTTCCCACAGTAGCAACTTTCAGCGAATCCTGGGTCTTTTTGATTAAAGCACCCAGTCCAAAGAAGGTGAAGAAGATGGAGGCATCCATGCCTTCCATGCGAGCACCATTCCCCATGACCAGTGCAGGATAAACATCTATAAGGGAACCCTTGGAAACGATTAAGGAAACTTTTTTGATTGGTTCAGGTTGTTCACTCATCATGAATCTCCTTTAGATACAACCCTGGGGTTTCCCCAGACCTGCGATTTTGGCAGCTTTTTTTGCGGGACCACCGGGGAAGAGAGCATAGAGCTCTTTGGTGGGAACAATATTCAGTTTATTCATTTTTCGAATTGAAGGTGCTGTGCCATTTTCTTCAAATTCTTTACGCATAAAGTTAAGGACATCAACATGACGATCTGTTAAAGGATCGATACCCTCTTCCTTGGCGATGGCTGCAGCCAGATCAAGGTTCCAGATCGTGTGATCAGTTAGGAATCCCTCTGTGTCAACATCGACACTGATTCCGGCGAGTTCTTTTGTTGTCATTTTATTTTTCTCCTTTAATAGATTTAGACTCTTGGTTGGAAATGTTTTTCATAAATGCGATGACGAAACCCAACCCCCGTTTCATCTCAGGGGTGTTTAGCTCTCGCATGGCTTTCCAGACTGAAACTTCCTGGATATCCTCCACATTCATCTTGTCAAAAATGGTAATTGCATTTTTTACCGCACCTATCATTTGGGGTTGGGTAATGGATTTAATGGTTTCCAGGATGGGTACAATATTGTCGGCCAGGAGTCTGACATCTTCACTGGAAAAGTGCTCAACCACATTATCACTAATATGAATGGCTTCACTGGCAAATTCGAAATATTTGGCACGATCCAGCTTGTCTAGAGTGTTCAGCGTATCGCCAAAGAGTTCCTTGCCAATAGGCTTGAAATCCTCAAAGAAATCCAACGCACTTTCCAGCTTAGCAATCACCTCAGTGATATTGTTGGTATTCCTGAGAATGAGTTTAACCAGATGCAGGAAATCACCCGTCTTAACAAAAGGGGCAATATCTTCCATCTCTTCAATGGCGCCGGCAAATAGATCCTTAGCAACCCGGGTGAGATCTTCCTTGAGATCTTCCATTTCCTGACGCTGCTGCCGGACCAGAGCCAGCTCAGCGGTGATGCCATCAAGCGTGGTCTGGATTTCAGCAAGTTGTCCAGAAATGTCACTGTCACTCATCTCAGGCTCGCTTTCCAGCCATGAGCATGTGTGATTCGATGGGAAGTTCAGCTCCCTTCAAGAGCAGATTCCAATACATCCAGCGAAACATCATCTTGCCATAATGATTCATGCGAGTTTCTTCAAGTAGCGAGAATGGTCCCACACCGGGGAGTGGAAACTTTCCAGGCAGTGGTTCCGTATCGTAGTTAAAATCAATGAGAATACCCTTACCAAATCCTGACTCGATATAACAATTAGCATGACCGTCAAATTTGCCTCTGAGAGGTCTTCCATCGATGTAGCTGAGAAGATTATCTTGAAGGATATCGGCCTGGAAGTGGGCAACTGAACCAGCTTTTGAGCTGGGTAAATTGGTAGCATCTCCAATCACAAAGATATTGTCATTGGCTTGAGACTGGAGCGTGAATTTATCAGTTGGGATAAAATTCAATTCATCACCCAGACCTGACCGCGCAATGAGATCATCCCCCATATTGGTGGGGATAGTTATCAGCAGGTCATAATCGATCGTTGACTCATCCCAGGAGACCAGCTTCTTGTTTTCCCAATCCACACGACCTGTACTGAATTCAGGTGTCAGACTGATATTCTTCTTATTGAGAAAATCACCAAAGACTTTGGAAGCCTTGGGTTTGGTGAAAGCACCTGGCAGAGGTGTGACGAACTCAATGTCCACTTTATCCCGAATACCTTGTTCTGTGAACCACCAGTCTGCCAGGAATACAAATTCAAGGGGCGCTACTGGGCATTTGATGGGCATCTCAACGATATTGAGGACCATCTTGCCACCTTCCCAATATTTGAGGAATTGCTGCAACGCTACAGCGCCTTCAACGGTATAAAAGTCGAAGATATTTTTGTGCCAGCCACCTTCCTGCATACCATCCGTCTCACCAGGATTGATCTTGGTACCTGTGGCCACCAATAGGATGTCGTAAGACAGCACTTTGCCACCTTCGAGGATGACCTGGTTTTTGTCGGCCTCAATGAGATCAATCTTGGAAAAAATGACATTCACACCAGGAGGGAAAAAGTCGCGTTTGGGTTTGATGACATCTCGACGATTATAAATCCCGAAAGGGATGAAGAGAAAACCTGGCTGGTAATAATGGGTCTCATACTGATCAACAATGGTGATGTCCCACTCTTCCTTCTCCAGAACAGATTCCATTTTATTGAGCATCATTGTGCCAGCAGTTCCGGCTCCAAGGATTAGTAGTTTCTTCATGCTATTTGCTCCACTTATGCATTAAAATCGATTTATGTAGGCCTGAAAACACCTTGAATTCAACAGGAGAGCTTTCTGGTCTAAGTTGTTGATAGTATAATAATTATTCACAATCATTTAATACATTTAACAATAACAAATGTTATACCAAACTATTGCATGAAGCATAAAAGTTGTTACACATAAAGTATTGAAATATCAAGGGTTGTAATTCTAACTCTTCGGGATTATGGTGAGGTTTATTGAAGATATATCCTTGAGATTATTGAGGCTTATGTGATAAAATCTATCTCTATAACACAAGTAATAATATCAAGATAAACTCCATCAACCCTGTGGATTTATCCTGTGGGTGCAACCGAAAAGTCGAACCTGTTTTATATCTGGAGAAGTTGGATCATGCAGGTGTTTTCCAGGAGAAAATGCCGCATATCAGAGAACATTAAAAGACTTTCATATTTACCAAATAACCGTCAAATTGTCTAAATCTCTTTCAGGTAGACGAGTTTCCCCGCATCAACAATCCGGCTCCAGCATAACACAGCAGGGCTACGCCAAGTCCCAGTGAATAGCCCCAACTGATGACGATCAGGATGGTCAGCGTTGAGCCCAAAACTGAAGCAGCTCCATTTACGGCAAAACTCCAATCCACCAGAGGACCCACATGTCTAACTCCCTTTGGAAAGGGCATCCCCATAAAGAAACCCAGCGGACTCACAAGGATGATTGTCCAAAAAATGCGCACGACCTGCTCAAAATTGCCAAACAATAGTACATAGTATTTAAATAGCATAATATCTAGAAAGAGCCAGGCGATGATGGCCAGGAAGACCATCTTTGAATCAAATATTGCAGAATATCTGCTTCCTATTCCTGATGTGATAAGCAGGGTTACCAATATGGCAGCGACACTATATACAGAGGGACCCACCAGCAGCGTAAATTGCTGCATGAGAATGAGCTCAACAGACATATAAGCGAATCCAATTACAGCGAAATAGCTGTAGTGTTTGAAGGTGAGATGAGGTCCTTTTTTGAAGTAGGGGATAAGGGTAGTAGGGAAGATCAATAACAGGACCACCAGGATGATAATCACTACAATCAATTTAGTCAGGGGGAAGCCTCTGAATTCATAGGGCAGCAATCTTGCATCCTTCTTAACGCTCAAGTTTTTCCAGAGTCCCATTTGAGCCGCGAAGGGTCTGTTGTCATCATTGGGTGAAATATCGATAGCCAGGGAATCTGCCACTTCCTCCCATCCCAGATCCACAATCCGCTGGTAAATATTGTCTTTGAGTGAGTCTACAGCAGGGTAGACCAGATGGACATCATCATAATTCTCAGAAGTAATATCCCGCAATGCTATCTGTAAAAAATCAGTTTGGAGCGGACGTTTTGACATCAAGAGCACTTTCCGGCGCATGTTGGGCAAATTGTATACAGCAATATGCCTTTTAGAATGCTCAACCCCCATATTATCCAAGGCTTGGAGTGCCTCGCTCACCAGTCGAGGCATATAGAATTGATGTTCCATCATGAGATAGCCAGAATCAGAAAGTGCGGTCCAGTAATCCTGAAATGCTTCCGTGGTAAAGAGATAGTTTTCGGCCAGAGCAAATGATCCAGATGCCAAGGCAGCAAAGGTGTTGGAACTCAGAGAGTATATCACATCAAAGCTGGAGCGATGTCGCCGAATAAAGGCTCGCGCATCTTCGGAAACCACGGTGACTCTGGCGTCTTGATAGAATTGACTGGTGAACGCAGGTAATGTCACCAATTCTGATGTAAGCGTGTCTGTATAAGATCTCAGGTATCCCTCAGCATCCCCCTCAGTAAGCATTTTGTTAAACCAGGGGTTAACTTCAACGGCGTGGACCTCTTTGGCTCCCTCAACCAATGCCTGTATGACATCTGCACCGCCACCTGCACCCAGAGAAAGAAATCGGCAGGATTCAAACTGATGAATTAAATCCCCAACAGGAATACCCCACAAATCTTCGGACCCACTATCTGGTAGGGAATAATCCCCATCAAACCCATAGACAGGTGTATTGGCTGCATTGTCAATAACCATCCTTCTGGCTTCATCTCCAGGATATGCAAACATCTTGATCTGGGCCATGGCATCCCAGTGTTGGTAGATGCTGGGGAGGCGTTCAGGTTTGGCTGACTTGAGCAGAGTAGTTCCATTATAGCTGGCTCCAATTGCCAGGAGGATCAAGACAGCAGGAATCAGCTTGAATAATTTTTGGTAATTCAGCATGGCCGCAATAAAGATGGGAATGCTGATCAGAAAGGTAGCCACAGGTGTGCTGAATACATTCATTGACACAATGGCTCCAACAACTCCAAGACCGGCCCCTAGAAGATCAGCCATGTATAACTTGGAAATATGGCTATGGTAGCGTTTAAATAGAATAGCCAGTGCGATGCCGCAAAAGTAAAAGCTGGAGCTGAGGATGATGATAACCAGAATAAGTTTCCCCAACATGGCCAGACTGCCAGTCAAAGCTGAGAAGCTCATTCCAAGACGATAGACCAGGGGGGGGCCAATGAGAATCATGATTCCACCCAGGAGCAGACTGTTTCTCATGCTACTCATGGTGTCCACCTTGGGGATGAGCCGCAGTGTCAGCGCACCCAGCCCCAAACCGAGGATAGCCAGAGAGAGGACCAGAAAGGCAAAGGTATAAAAGAACTCAGCTGCCAGAATGCGGGTCCAGATGAGTTCAAGTGATAATAGTGAAAATGAAAGTAGTGCAATAGTGTAGGTTTGTTTGCGATCCATATTCCCCTCAGAAGTCAAGTTATGGTATTCAGATGGTGTCGGAGGTCATGGGCGGCTTCTCTCCCTGCACTGAATGAATGAATTTAATATATAAATCGTGTTGAACTAATAGCGAGGGTATCGACAAAAGGCACATTTATTCGTTGGAAGGTTCCATCCGCCTTCGCTTGTTCTCAGGGGTATTCGCACGGCGGTCATATAGGAAACCTCAGGTTCATCCAGAGGGCTCCACCGGGAAATATGAAGTATTAGATTTGCTCACCTGAGATCAGGGGAATTGAAGACAGTTTTCCCACCATTTTTCAAGTTCGCAATTGCCCATAATAAGGGCATCAATGGTACATTCCGCAGGGGCGAGTGCCATGGTTGTCTCTGAATCTTTAATATTGATATCCATTTCCACCCAGAATAAATCAAAGCCTTCTTCACTCATATTGGCGACTGCCGCGGCAGCGGCAAAAGCAAAGGCCAGATCCTTCCCCGTTTGATTGCGGCGTCCTATAATCCTTACTCTCAATGTGCGGCCTAATTCGGGATGCTCGAATACATCGACGCTGACAAGTTCTGGAGCACCACGATTCAGCTTAAAATATTGTCCAATACAGATGGGAACTTTTACATCCTGAAGGTGGGCTGACAGCATCAGGGGAAACAGAAAAATACTTAGGAATAGAAATCGAGAGTTGATTATTTAGTTCCCCCTTAATAGTTCCGAACTCAAGATGTGAGTTAGATTGTGATCGACTTCTCTAAATGAGATTTAAGGAAATTGCAGGCAATCCTTCCACCATTTTTCAGTCTTACAATTTCCCAATATAAGGGCATCTATGGTGCAATTTGCCGGCGCAAGGGCCAGGGTGGTTTCTGATCCTTTAAAATTGATATCCATTTCCACCCACAATAGTTCAATAGGTCTATCAGCAAAATTGGCGACTGCGGCAGCTGCTGCAAAGGCGAATGCCAGGTCCTTCCCGCTTTTATTTCGACTAGCTACAATCTTCAATTTTATGGTTCGGCCAGATTGGTGGTGATTGAAGACCTCTGCGCTAACCAATTCAGGCCCAAGCCGATTCATTTTAAAGTAGCTTTGGATACTTTGAGGAATCTGGGTATCTGGAATCTGAGCAACCAGCAGCATAGGTAATAGAAAAAAAGCTAATATAGTTGGTCGCAAATTCATAAATGGTGCCCCCTGACGTGTACATTTCCATCAATAAAAAAAGATGGATTAGTTTACACATTTGGGATAGTAGAATGCAAATTAAATATAGCTATGAGCATGGTTCCGGGCAACCGACTGAAAACCTTCAAGAAGAGGATCCTACCACGCTGTAAATGATTAAAAATTATTGTTGGACACATTGCAGATGAACAGGGAAATACATATCTTATCCTCAATATCAAGGAGTACTATTCCATGCAAGCATTAGTCTGGGAAGAACGATTCAGTGTGGGCATCAAAGAATTTGATCAACACCACAAAATTTTATTTGAAATGATCAATTCCCTCATCTTTGCTCAGGAGAATAATAGCGATCCTGATGTAATAAAGAATACCTTAGAACAGCTCCGTAGCTATACCATTTTTCATTTTGTGGCTGAGGAAGCCATGATGAAACATTTTGAATTTGAAGGTCTGGATGAGCATATCACTGAGCATGAGCTTCTTCTACAGCAGGTTGTTGGGTATCAGAGGAGAATAGATGCCAATGATGGTGTGACTCTTGATGAAATCCTCAATTTTTTGGCAGGCTGGTTGTTAGACCATACCCTAGGTCTGGATCAACAGTATGGACCTTACCTCACCCGATTTACTGAATAATTCCACAAAAGCCTTATCCAGTAGTTAGCTTCCTCCATGAAAATGCTTAAAAGACTCATCCTGTTTGTGGTTGCCCTTTTCGCATATCTCATTTTGCGGGAAATGCTCAATTTCTACGTACTGGCCTATACAGCGAATCCCTATCTCGGTTATCTGGTTCTGGCAATCCTGGTCTCTGTCCTGATCTATTTTGTAATAATACCACTCTACAGAATCAGTAGACTCAGTGGTGATCCCGGTCCAGTACGGAAAAAACGTAAAGAAGCCGAGCTCATGGAAATGCGTCTCCAGCGCAGGATGAATAATAATTACTTCAAAGAAGTTGGATTTATCCTCCCTGCCTCAGGGTCAACCCTGGAGCGCTACGAATTATCAACAAACGAACTTTCCAAAGCTTGTGAAGAAATTCGGCGTAAATATATCGTTCACTTGTTTTACAGCAGTGCAGTTTCTCAATACGGCTTTATTGATGCCATTCTCATTTTTTCAGCCAATGTGAATATGGTCAAAGAGATATTTACCCTTTATACAGGACGTGCTACAGGCAGGGATTTGTGGCAAATAATGAAACAAATCTACTACTCAGTCGCCATCGGTGGCTCGGAAGGTGTTGAGTTCGCTGTGGAAGAGCTTATTTCCAAGCTTGGATCAGACACATTAAAAAGTATTCCCTTCTTTGACAAAGTTATGGTCTCGATTGCCGGCGGATTCACCAATGCTGTTCTATTGTCACGGATTTCACTGATCACAGAGAACTATTGCAAAATGACCTACATCGAATCAACGCGTGATTTATCCCCGGATCCAGTACAGATTCTCGATTCTACCAGAGCTATTGTTGACGAACCTATCCGCTATATTAAGAAACAGCTCAATGATATTGCCAGGCAAAAGGTCATCGACTTCTCCCGCTATGCCATCAATCCAACTCGAACGGTGATTGAAAAAGCGCTAGATAAATTCACTTCTCAATCAGATGAGGAAAGTGAAGAGACCCTATCTGTGAAGAGGAGTATTGCAGTAGGGTTGAACCCCTTGAGGTATTTTAGTTTCCGACGAAAAAGTAAAGCCAGGAAGTAGAATGTTTGTAACCCCGGGTTTAAACCCGGGGTTTTAAGGCGGAGATTATCCATTTCGGTTTAGATTGTTCAGGTCTGGAAAGACTAAAATCAAGAGCGTGGGGAGTAGAATAATCAGTCAAAAATCAGCTATAAATTGCATCAAAAAGTCCGATTGCAGTTGCACTGAGAAGATTTGTGACTATTATAGTCACGTTAGTATGAGTTACTCTGAATTATCTTTCCAAATTTTCATCCAAAAAAATACAAATATTTATTGAGGTATGCCGTGGCTAGTGTAAACATTCATAAAGATACCGATCCCCAGGAAACCAGCGAATGGCTAGACTCCCTGGCAGCAGTCTTTGAAGAAGAGGGTGTAAATCGGGCCCATTTTCTGGTTAACGAACTTATTGATTATGCCAGTCGGCATGGTGTGAGACTGCCCTATAGTCCCAACACTTCGTACCTGAATACCATTCCTGTATCACAGCAGCCCCAGTTTCCAGGTGATCGTGCCATGGAACGCCGTATCAAATCTATTGTGCGCTGGAATGCAATGGCCATGGTAGTTCGCGCCAATAAGGCCAGTGACGGAATCGGTGGTCATATCTCTACCTTTGCCTCTTCAGCCACCCTGCTTGAGATCGGTTTCAATCACTTTTTCAGATCAGCTACGGATGAATTTGGTGGAGACCTCGTATATTTTCAAGGTCATGGATCACCAGGTATTTACGCCCGTGCCTTTTTAGAGGGGCGTTTGAGTGAACAGGATCTGGTTAATTTTCGTCGCGAATTAGCTGATGGCGGTGGTCTATCATCCTATCCGCACCCCTGGTTGATGCCTAATTTCTGGCAATTCCCCACAGTATCCATGGGACTTGGTCCCCTGCAGGCAATCTATCAAGCACGCTTTATGCGCTATATGGAAAATAGAGAGCTGATTCCCAGGAGTGACCGCAAAGTCTGGGCTTTTCTTGGTGATGGTGAAATGGATGAGCCAGAATCTCTGGGTGCTATTACCCTGGCTTCCAGAGAAAAACTGGATAACCTCATTTTTGTGGTGAATTGCAATATGCAGCGTTTGGATGGTCCCGTTCGAGGCAATGGCAAGGTCGTCCAGGAGTTGGAAGGCGCCTTCCGAGGTGCTGGTTGGAACGTCATCAAAGTCATCTGGGGTTCAGAATGGGATGAGCTCCTGGCAAAGGACAAAGACGGTATACTGGCTAAGCGCATGGAGGAAGTTGTGGATGGAGACATCCTCAAGTACATCGTTGAAGGTGGCGCTTATATCCGTGAGCATTTCTTTGGGGCATATCCTGAACTGCTGGAGATGGTAAATCATCTCAGTGATGAGGACCTGGAAAAATTAAAAAGGGGTGGTCATGACCCGGCCAAGGTATATGCAGCATATGCTGAAGCACTGGCCCATGTCGACCAACCTACTGTCATTCTTACCTCTACGGTGAAGGGCTATGGTATGGGAGAAGCTGGTGAGGGTAAAAATATAACCCATGGTCAGAAAAAGCTGAACGAAGAAGAGCTAAAAGCCTTCCGAAGCAGATTTGGTATCCCAATCTCAGATGATGAGGTAATCAAAGCTCCATTCTATCGTCCTGATGAGAATTCAGAAGAAGTAAAATATTTAAAAGCCCGTCGTGAAGTTTTGGGTGGACATTTTCCAGCGAGACGTATGACCGCTGAACCCACAAAAACTCCAGAATTGTCTGCCTTTAAGGCTGCTCTGGAAGGTACCGGCGATCGTGCCCAATCCACAACCATGGCCTTTGTTCGTATTTTATCCATGTTGACCAAAGACAAGACCATGGGCAAACGAGTGGTTCCCATTGTGCCAGATGAAGCCCGTACCTTTGGTATGGAAGCTCTCTTCAGAAGTCTGGGTATTTACTCCAGTGTGGGTCAGCTTTATGATCCTGTGGATTCAGATCAATACCTCTACTACCGTGAAGATATTAAGGGACAAATTTTAGAGGAAGGTATCACTGAAGCCGGATCTTCAAGTTCCTGGGTTTCAGCTGCCACATCATATAGCACCCACGGTGTCAATATGATGCCTTTCTACATCTACTACTCCATGTTTGGATTTCAGAGGGTAGGGGACATGTTCTGGTTAGCAGGTGATATCCGTGCCAGAGGTTTCCTCCTGGGAGCCACAGCTGGAAGAACCACCTTGAATGGTGAAGGTCTCCAGCATCAGGATGGACACAGTCTTCTGGCTGCAGCAACCATTCCAAATTGCCGAGCTTACGATCCAGCTTATTCCTACGAGATTGCTGTTATTATTCAACATGGAATGAAACGCATGATGCAAGAGCAGATTGATGAATTCTACTACATCACTCTGGAAAACGAACCATATGTCCATCCTGCCATGCCCAAGAATACGGAAGAAGGCATCATTAAGGGTATGTACCAGCTATCAAGCACAGGCAAGGCTAAGGCTGATATGCATGTCCAGTTAATGGGCTCAGGTGCCATCCTTGGTGAAGTCCTGGCGGCTGCTGACATTCTCAAGAAAGAATGGAAAGTAACTTCTGATATTTGGAGTGTAACAAGTTACTCTGAATTAAGGTTGGAAGCTCAAGATGCACAGCGCTGGAATCGTCTCCATCCCACTGACGAGAGACGTAAAGCGTATGCGTGTCAACTCATGGAAGACAAGGTGGGACCTGTGATAGCAGCCTCAGATTATATCAAGCTGGTGGCAGAACAGATATCTATCTTTATTGATAAGCCCTTTTATGCTTTGGGCACGGATGGTTTTGGTCGAAGCGAATCCAGGGAAAATCTCAGGAAGTTCTTTGAGGTAGATCGTTTTTCCATTGTGGTTGCAGCACTTTTCCAACTGCAGAAAATGGATGTGATCAAGGGTGATGTGGTTGCTAAAGCCATTAAGAAATATGATATTCCAACAGATACTGACAACCCAGTCAAACGTTGATAACTAGCAAATCAGGAATCAGACCATGCTAAAAGAAATAATCATACCGGATCTTGGGGAAGGCATTGATAGTGTTGAAGTCGGGGACATTAATGTCAAACCGGGTGATCATGTTGATGTGGGTGATATTCTCGTCCTTCTGGAGAGTGATAAAGCCTCCATGGAAATTGAAGCCGAGATTGCCGGAACGATAAAGGATGTACGCATCACCACTGGCTCTGAAGTCAGTACGAATACGATTCTTGCTACCATCGAAGCTGATGAAGCTGAAGATGAGATTGCTCCCGAACCAGAAGAAGTCAAAGTAGAGAAAAAACCAGCTAAAAAAGCTACACCTGCAACACCTGTTGAAGAAGAAATGCCCAAAACGCCTATCGAGGTTCCTGTCACGAAGCGTCGTGTTATACCTGCCAGTCCGTCAGTTCGTCGCTTTGCCCGTGAACTGGGTGCAGACCTTAGTCAGGTCAGTGGGACCGGTCCCAAAGGCCGTGTGCTAAAGGAAGATGTTCAGAACTATGTCAAGGGTCGTCTCAGTGATGCTCCTGCTGTTGGTTTAAGTAGACCCCCTCAGCCTGAAATAGATTTCAGCCAATGGGGAGAGATCGAACAAGTTCATCTCAGCAAGATTCGTAAAGCCACAGCAGTGAATCTGCAACAAGCCTGGCAAACCATCCCCCATGTCACTCAGCATGATGAAACAGATATTACTGATCTGGAAGCCTTCAGACAGATTTACAAACATGCCGTTGCCAAAGATGGCGGTAAGCTTTCCATATTACCTTTCATTATGAAGGCAGTAGCCAATGCACTCAAGGAATTCCCCGATTTTAATAGTTCCCTGGATGCCCGCGGTGAAAATCTGATTCAGAAAAAATATATCCATCTTGGTATTGCAGTGGATACGTCAAATGGCCTGGTGGTTCCAGTTATTCGTGATGTGGACCAGAAAAGTTTGAGTCAGCTTGCTGTAGAACTGGTGGATGTGAGTACCCGTACCCGAGATCGGAAAATTAAGCCGGCTGAATTGGTGGGTGCTACTTTCTCCATCTCAAGTCTCGGTGGAATAAGCGGAACGGGTTTTTCACCCATAGTGAATCCACCTCAGGTGGCCATTCTTGGTGTGAGCAGATCCAAGATTCAGCCAGAATATGATGGGTCTGAGTTCCAGCCACGTCTGATGCTGCCCTTCTCGCTTTCATATGACCACAGGGTTATCGATGGAGCTGCTGCTGCCAGATTTACAAATTTTATTGCTGAAGAATTGAAAGCGATCAAAAACTTATTTTAGTTTCAGGAGTTATTCATGTCTAATTCCCTGCATGCCGATGTCGTTGTTCTCGGTGCTGGACCTGGAGGTTATGCTGCTGCATTTCGCGCCTCCGATCTGGGCAAATCTGTCATCCTTATCGATAAGGATAAAACCCTGGGTGGTGTTTGTTTAAATAGAGGATGTATCCCCTCTAAAGCATTATTGCATCTTGCACGTGTGAAGTCTGAAAGTGCAGAAGTTAAAAGTTTTGGACTGACCTTTTCAGAGCCAGAATGGGATCTTGAAGCAGTCAAGCAATGGAAGAATGAACGAGTGGTCGGCCGCTTAACCAAGGGCATCGCAGCTCTGGCTAAAGCGCGTAAAGTCCAGGTCGTAACCGGCTCTGGTGTCTTCACCTCTCCTACAAGCATTGAGGTGACTCAGACTGATTGGGTTGTGGAAGTCAGTTTCGAAGATGTCATCATTGCAGTTGGCTCCCATCCAACAAAGATTCCTGGATTTCCAGAAGATCCCCGTATCATGGATTCGACCTCAGCGCTGGACCTGGATGGCATTCCTGAAAATCTGCTTATTATCGGTGGTGGGTATATCGGTCTGGAAATGGGGACGATATACTCGGCTCTCGGCTCCAAGGTTACTGTCGTGGAATTCATGCCCAATCTGCTTCCTGGCGCTGATCCTGATGTGGTCAAGCCCCTGGAAAAGAGACTGATGAAAGACTTTGCCTCTATTCAAACAGGCACCAAGGTACTGGGGATTGAACCCCACAAAGAATATCTGGAAGTGAAGATTGAAGGCAAGTCAGGCGAGGAGACCATGCAGGTTGATAAGGTCCTCGTGGCTGTGGGTCGTCGTCCCAACACGTTTGGCAGTGGTTTCGAAAACATTGGTCTGGATATTGATGAGCGTGGTTTCATCAAGGTCGATGAGAAAAGACAGACTAATATTCCTCATGTGTATGCCATCGGTGATATCACGGGTGATCCCATGTTAGCTCACAAAGCAACGCACGAAGGCAAGGTGGCCGCTGAAGTAATCTGTGGTGAACCGGCTGCCTTTGATGTATCCATTATCCCTGCAGTCATATTTACTGATCCTGAAATTGCCTGGGCTGGTTTGACAGAAACACAGGCCAAAGAGCAGGGGATCGATTATGATAAGGGTGTTTTTCCCTGGTCCGCCAGTGGTCGCGCTCTGGCCCTGGGTCGTACTGAAGGATTCTCCAAGGCGCTGTTTGACAAGGAGAGTGGTAAATTAATTGGTATGAGTATAGTGGGGACCAATGCAGGTGACCTTATCGCCGAAGCGGTCCTGGCTATGGAGATGGGTGCCGATGCAGAAGATATCGCCCTCATTATTCATCCCCACCCAAGTCTATCAGAATCTGTTGGAAATGCTGCTGAGATCGTTGCTGGCAGCATCACTGACCTGTTCACCCCAAAGAAATGATCTGCTGAGGGAATGATGTCAAACTTCCGGATCATTGATATTGAACAATGGGAACGGAAGGAACAGTTCCAGTTTTTTAAGGGGTATGATAATCCCTTCTTTGGATTGACTGCTGATATTGAAGTCAGCAAACTTCTCGAATATACCCGGGTTCGCGGTTACTCATTTTTTGCGGCCTATCTTTATATTTCCCAACTTCAAACAAATAAAATTAAAGAGTTTCGATACCGGATCGTGGATAATCAGGTGGTGGATTATGCCAGAATTTCTGCGGGTTCTACTGTCCTGAAGGAGAATGACGTTTTCACCTTTTGTTATTTTGAATATATGGAATCCTTCCAGGCATTTCAGAGTCATGTCCTTGAACAAATTGAGAACTGTCGGCAGCCTGAAAGCCGTCTGGACGAACAGGATCACAACCTGGCTCAGGTGCATTACTCCGTCATTCCCTGGGTCCATTTCCGAGGGTTGAGCCACCCCCGAAACTATGGAGATGGTGACAGTATCCCCAAGATTGTCTTTGGTAAATACACCAATGCAAAGGGGCTGATAAATATGCCAATCTTAGTAGAGGTGCATCACTCTCTCATGGATGGATTTCACATGGGACAGTATTTTGAAGGCTTTCAGTCTTGTGCTAACTTCCCCGAAAATTTTTTAGAGGGCCAGGCGTGGAATATTGTTTGATTCAGCACGGAACCGATGAATACGAGGCATCGCTAAAGTTGAGGCATCAGATCCTCAGAGTACCTCTGGGTATGGATTTGTATGATGGCTCCTATGATGACCTGAGCCAGGAGGCCCGCTACTATCATTTTGGTGCTTTTGATGAAAGTGGTGAATTGATTTCAAGTGTTATTGGGATTCCAACGGCCACCCATGAAATCAGAATCAAACAAATGGTCGTCGCCGAGGGTTTTCAGAACCATGGCGTCGGCAAAAGACTTTTCATGGCTTTTGAAGCCTATCTGCTCAATCTGGGCTTTCAGGTGTTTATTCTCCACGCACGGATGACCGCCCATGGATTTTATTTGAATATGGGCTATGCGATTTTAGGTGATGAATTCCAGGAAGTTGGTCTTCCCCACTACAAGATGAGTAAAACTTTTCCCCCTCACCTAGACTAAGCAACTTTCTCCTTAAAAAACTTTATTTCCCTTTTCGGAGTGGAAAGAAATTCAACCCGTGACCGCGCTTGGCGCTTCTGCGTTTTTGTGAAAGAGGGAAAGTCCCCTCCGATACTGTTTTCACATCTTCTATTGAATAAAAAGCTTTGGGGTTGAATTGCTTAACTTTTTCAATGATACTTTTCATGTCACGCCGTTTAATTATGCTGTAAAGGATTTTTACTGGACCAGTGGCACCCTCTGCATCTACGGCAGTTATTCCCAGGTGTTGTTTTCTGAAATACTCCAGCAATTCATCTGCATTATACCTGGTGATCACACGCAAGGCTACCTTTCCTACGTACAGATGACGTTCTATGGCAATGCCTACATAATTCCCAGCTGCAAAACCGGCTGCATAGAATACATAGTACAAGGGTGAGCTCAGGTTATTCATGACGCTGGAAATAACGACCAGCCAGATAAATACCTCAAAAAACCCCAGCAGGGCAGCCAGGGTTTGGATCCCTCTGGCGACAAATAATATTCTGATTGTTCCGAGGCTTACATCAACAATTCGTGCCAAAAAAATGAGTAAAGGCAAAGCGATATAAGCAAACCACCAGACTTCCAACCAGGCTTCCATATTCAACTCCAGTCCAAATTGACTATTTTACCAGCAGGCACTTTCCTGAAAGTTCTTGATTACCCAGGCTTGCCTTAAATACATAAACACCGATGCTCACGCCACCCGAAGAGTAGAAGTCTCCATTGATTGCTCCTACCACTCGATGACCCTCAGTATTGGATCTGCTGGCCATGGATGAAGTACGTTCATACCCTGCAATATTGTTCATCGCCTTAACCGTTTCCAGGGTGTTCATCGTGTCGTTAAGATCGATTTCAAGAATGTCGATTTGCCATGGACCCTGAAGCAGGGCAACTTCGTGATACATAATTCCTGGACCTACAGGTCGACTGGTGATTGTATCGGAATAAGCAAAGTTCAGGGCAATTAAACAGGCAAAAGAAAGACGAATAATGGGTTGCATAATAGCTCCTCCAGAGGCTAGAATATAGTCAGGTGAAAGTCGAGCCACACCAGTTTGTTAATAAAATTCACAAATTGATTTGGTAAAAAAAGGCCACCCCGAGAGATGGCCTTTAGGTATTTATTCTTGGTAATTAAAAGGTATAAACCAGATCAGCACAAACACCCAGCGTACCATACAAGTCATTAAAGATCATCTGAGGACCAGTAATCCAAAATGTATTGTTAATCAGGATATCTAATTGGAGAGCCCCGTAGTTAAAACCCATACCCGCATTGTAGGAATAGGCACCATTACCACCCAGGGAGAAGGTGGAGTAGGTATCTTCATCATCAACACTGCCTGAGACATAAACATTCTTGGAACTGGTAAATCCAAGGGTAGTAATCTGTCTCTCCATTCCAAATCTCAGTGTGGTGTATTTTAGTTTTGCTTCCAGACCAATATTCATAATGGGTGCAACAAGGCCAAAACTCATGTCTGTATCTTTTGATTCAGAGCCACTTAGTTTTCCCTCATCTGCAGTTCGCGAGAAAAACAAGGAGCCACCCAGTCCATAGACGAGAAATATTTTGTCGTCTGCCAGATTCTGGTTGTTGAACACTCGGTATGTTGAATTGATGGCGAATTGATTGCCAGATTCATCTTCCATTTTGGTATTGGCACTGGTGTATTCACTTGATCCACCCTGGTAGGCCAGACCAAAAACAGCATAGCTATTATCAAAGAAAAATAGACCGGAGTTTGAGCGTGCCTTTACTTGGAGGGCAAAACTAAGTTTACTGGCTTTCCCTTCGTCTTTAGTACTGCCGTTGATGGGGTCATCATATTCCCCTGAAAAACTACCATGGGGTGTGGGTGCAAAACCGAGCAGACTATTAATGTTTCCTGGTGTTAGACCAAATGCAATAGATGTGGAGAGTTCCATATCTTCCGTGTCGAGACCGTATTCGAGATCAAACATAATGTTGGTTTGGTTCAACTTCTCTTCACTGGTGGTCGGTGTTGTTTCTTTGTCATCCTCGACTTCGGATTGGCTGGTAATGCCGAACCGGACACCCATGCGGACGGCAGCATTTCCTCCCATGCTACGAATTATGTTGAAATAATCATTTTGCTGAACGCTGCCACCATAGAATCCCCAGGAATTTGCGGAATCACCCACAACAAGCAAATAGTTGGGGTTGCCTAGATGGATATCTTCAAAATAGATGAGATTCATGTCATTGATTCTCTGTGGGAACAACTGGATAGATGCATCATCACCAATAAGCATGTAAGGATTATTTCCCAGGGCTTGAACGCGCTTGTCTGTAGCAAAAAGAGAACTGAATGCAACCAACAGAACGAGACCCAATACGAGCATTTTTTTCATGTGTTTACCCCCTTCAGGTAAGTGTGTTTGAAATTTTCTGCGTGACATAATAATACGCAAAACCCAAATCTCAAATCCTGAAAATTGATTTTGCGTGATGATGTGATATGAAACTATAAATGACAATAATTGTCATTTATAGTTAATAATTATAACCCTTTATGAAATATGTCCAATAGATAAATACAGTATTTGTAACTACCGTTCTTCGCATTATATTCCACACGCAATTACTGAAAAAAATGAATCATTAAAGACAAATTCTATCATGAATTAACGCTGTGTCTTCTGCACAGCGATCTCATCTACATTTTTTTCAGGATCGGATCCAATCTGATTTATTGCCATCATTCTGATGAAAAAGCCAAAGGCGATAACAATAGCTGGAAAGGGTAAATGAATGGGAACACTATTAACATCCACTGAATCCTCAGAGATGTCCTTCTCAAATGAGTTGGAGGCACAAGGAGTAAGCCGTCGGAGCTTCCTGAAGTTTTGTACTGCTATCACAGCGGCAATGGGTCTACCTGCCACCATGGTGGCCAGGGTGGCAGATGCCATTGCCAGCCCGACTCGAACGCCTGTCATCTGGTTACACTTCCAAGAATGTACGGGATGTACCGAATCACTCCTGAGAACCACGCATCCTACCGTGGAAGAGTTGGTTCTGGATATGATCTCTCTCGACTATTCTGAAACCCTTTGTGCTGCAGCAGGTCATCAGGTTGAAAAGTCCCTGAAGGACTCAGCCAAACTAAATGAGGGCAAATATATCCTGGTAGTTGAAGGATCCATACCTGTAAAGGAAAATGGCATCTATTGCAAGATCGCTGGTAGAACCGCTCTGGATATCTTGAATGATTACGGATCGAGAGCTGCAGCCATCGTAGCTATCGGATCCTGCGCTTCCTGGGGTGGCGTTCAGTCATCCAGCCCCAATCCAACGGGAGCCACTGGTGTACATGAAATTATTAAGGATAAACCGATTATTAATCTGCCTGGTTGTCCTGCCAGTCCCTATAATCTGCTTTCCACAATCCTCTATTACCTCACCCTGGGCAAACTGCCTCAGCTGGATAGCAAGGGAAGACCAAAGTTTGCTTATGGTCGCCTTATCCACGAACATTGCGAACGACGTCCTCATTTTGATGCGGGTCGTTTTGCCCTGCAATTTGGAGATGATGGACACCGGGAAGGGTATTGTCTCTATAAACTTGGATGCAAGGGACCCGAAACGTACAATAACTGTTCTTCTATCCTTTTTGGTGATGTGGGTTCAGGAGCCTGGCCAGTGGGAACGGGTCATCCCTGTTTTGGCTGCTCGGAAGAAGGCGTCGGTTTTACCAAGTACATTCATGAACAGGCCGATGTGTTCACAGACTCACCTCCAGCTTCCTATGCAAAAATCGATGGTGAAAAAGCAGGTGGTATCACAGTTGCGGGTGCTGCTGTTGCAGGAGCCGTGGGTGGTGTCATCGTAGGTGCCAGTGCCATGGCTGCGAAAAAGATGAAGGCAGAAGAAACTGCCCCGGAATCAGACGCATAAGGAGTTTATGATGAACCTTGAACGAAGAGATTTTTTAAAGGTTCTTTCAGTTGGCGCGTTGACTGCGGGTAACGTCACAAGTGTTTTTGCTGGAATCAGAAAGACTTTGTCGGCAGATGCTGTTGGTATCCTGTATGATGGAACCATCTGTATCGGTTGCAAGGCCTGCGAAGCAGCTTGTAAGCAGTATAATGATATGCCGCCTGAAAGTGCAAATTTAGAAAAAGCACAGGGAGTGGAAGGCATCTGGGATGAGTCCTATGATTTATCTGAAAAAACCCTGAATAAAATCAAATTATACGAACATGGTGATGCCTCGACTCGCAACAGCGAAGAGAACGGCTTTGCCTTTGTAAAAAAAGCCTGTATGCATTGTGTCGATCCTGACTGTGTCTCAGCATGTCCAGTGACAGCCCTGACCAAGAATGCTGTCACAGGCATCGTAGAATACGACAAGGATGCTTGTATTGGATGTCGCTACTGCATGGTAGCCTGTCCCTACAATGTGCCGAAATTTGAATATGCTGAGGCTATTCCTGAAATCGTGAAGTGTGAAATGTGCAACCACCGCCAGGCTGAGGGCGATATTCCAGCCTGCTGTGAGTTCTGTCCCACAGGCGCTTCACTATTTGGTAAGGTGACTGATCTTCTGGAAGAAGCCCGAAAGAGAATCAAGCTGGTGGCTGGAAGTACATATGAATATCCCATGCGCAGTCTTGATGAAGGCGATGTAAGTCCCAAGACAGTAGCTCCATATATCAATTACATTTATGGTGAGAAAGAGGGGGGCGGTACGCAGTATCTCTTACTCTCTGCTATTCCTTTTACAAAACTGGGTCTACCTGAGCTTTCTGCTAGCTCTTCTGCTTCTAAATCAGAAGGCATCCAGCATGGTGTTTACAAAGGTATGGTCGCACCCATCGCTCTCCTGGGTGGACTGCTTTATGGTGCGTATCAAACAACCAAGAATTCAGAAGGATAGGAGCTGATTATGCACGAAAAACAAGCTCTCGGTGGCAAACTGCTCACCAAGCCATTCTGGGTTTTACTTGGATTGGTCATGATAGCCGGACTCCTCCTGATTAAACGGTTTCTGTTTGGAATTGGTGCTGTCACCAATCTCTCCGATGGTTACCCCTGGGGTCTCTGGATTGTATATGATGTTCTCATCGGTACAGCCCTGGGTTGCGGTGGTTACTCCATCGCCCTCCTGGTGTACATCTTTAACAAGGGTGAATATCATCCCCTGGTAAGATCAGCCCTGATGACCAGTGCCTTTGGATATACCCTGGCTGGTGTGTCCATTTTTATCGATATCGGTCGTTACTGGCAGATGTATAATGTGTTTCTCCCCTGGCACATCAATGTGAATTCAATCATGTTTGAGGTAGCCGCCTGTATTGGTGCCTACGTCTTTGTGCTGTGGATTGAGTTCTCACCAACCTTTCTTGAACACCGAAAATCAATGGAAACGAAAAAGAAGCTTAACAAGATCCTCTTTTTCTTCATCGCATTGGGTGTCTTACTTCCCACTATGCATCAATCCAGTCTGGGATCATTGATGATCATTGCTGGTGAAAAACTCTCACCGATCTGGCAAACTGGCTGGTTGCCCTTACTCTTTTTGACAACGGCTATCACCATGGGTTATGCAGTTGTGATTTTCGAGTCTCTATTCTCTGCTGCCGCATTGAAACGACCTCTGGATGAGACACCTATTCTGGGAAAACTCAGTGTCATGATGATCCCCCTATTGGTTTTCTTTCTCCTGCTGCGCTTTGGAGACCTTATCTGGCGCGGCCAATTGGGCAATATCTTTGATGATGGCATGCTGGGAGCATTCTTCGTTGTTGAAAATGTTTTATTCCTGATTCCCATCATCATGTTGGCCTCAGCTAAAAATCGCATGAAGGCAACCACCCTGTTCTGGTCTTCTGGATCAATGATCCTGGCGGGAGCACTCTATCGATTTGATACCTTTCTGGTAGCTTTCAATCCCGGTGTGGGATATCACTATTTCCCATCAGCATCAGAAATCCTGATTACTGTCGGTATTATCTCAATAGAGATCATGGCCTATTTAATATTCGTCAAAAAACTCCCGGTTTTACCGGCTATCAAACATTCATAAACTGAAGATATGAGGATAATATAAATGAGTAAAAGAATCGTAGTTGATCCGGTCACTCGCATAGAGGGACATCTAAGAATTGATTGTGATATCAAGGATGGCAAGGTTGCGAAAGCCTGGTCATCAGGCCAAATGTGGCGTGGTATTGAAACCATATTAAAGGGACGCGATCCACGGGATGCCTGGGTATTTACCCAGAGAATATGTGGTGTCTGTACCACCGTGCATGCTATCGCATCAGTGCGTACTGTTGAGAATGCTCTGGACATGGAAATTCCAGTGAATGCCCAATACATTCGCAATATGGTCATAGCTGCTCACGGTATTCATGATCATATTGTACATTTCTATCATTTATCTGCACTGGATTGGGTCGATGTGGTATCAGCCCTTTCAGCTGACCCAAAAGCAGCCTCAAAACTGGCGCAAAGTCTCTCAGATCATCCCAATAATGGCTGGCAAGAATACAAGGCTGTTCAGGATAAACTCAAGACTTTTGTGGGCTCAGGGCAATTAGGTATTTTTGCCAATGGTTACTGGGGTCATCCCGCCATGAAACTGCCACCAGAAGTCAACCTGATCGCAGCAGCTCACTATCTGGAAGCCTTTGAAATTCAGAGAAAAGCCAACCAGATCACAACCATTCTGGGATCAAAAACTCCTCACGTTCAGAATTTGGCTGTAGGTGGTGTTTCCAATCCCATCAATCCAGATAGCCAGGCAGCTCTCAATATGGAACGTCTGCAGATGGTCAAGGATCTGATGAATCAGCTGAAATCCTTTATCTATAATGCGTATTTGGTTGATGTGGCAGTGGTCGCCTCATTTTATCAAGACTGGCTTGGTTATGGGTCCGGTGTGATGGACTATCTGTCAGTACCTGATTTCCCAACCGATACCAAGGGAACTCAGTTCGGTACACCCGGTGGCTACATCCCTGGTGGTGATGTTAGTAAGCTCAAGCCAATTACCTCCTTCCAGGATAAATATTTCGAAGATGGTGTCAAAGAGAGTGTGAAACACTCATGGTATGAAGGTGATAGCAATCTCCATCCATATAAGGGTGAAACTGAACCTCATTATACAGATTTTGAAGATGACGGCAAATATAGCTGGGTCAAAGCACCTACCTTCCTGGGCAAACCTGCTCAAGTTGGTCCATTGGCTAATGTCCTGAATATGTATGCCCAGGGTCATGAGACGACTCAAAAAGTAGCTGGTGTTGCCTTTGCCAAAATTAAAGCCATCACAAAATCCAGTTCTGATATTCCTATCAGTGTGCTGCATTCAACATTGGGTCGCCATGCTGCCCGTGCTATCAGAACCGCTGTGTTATTTGAAGAACTAGAGAAAAACTATAATCTTCTGATTAACAATATCGCTGGTGGCGATATGACAACCTTTAACCCACCTGTCTTTCCTAAGGGCGAGCAGCAGGGGTTTGGTTTTCATGAAGCTCCCCGTGGTGTCCTTTCTCATTGGATTGTTATCAAGAATGGTAAAATCGAGAATTATCAGGCTGTGGTGCCTTCCACATGGAACGCTGCTCCCCGAAATGATGATGATGCAGTAGGTCCCCATGAAGCCTCACTCATGGGCAACCCCATTGCAGATGAAGAAAAACCATTGGAGGTTTTACGGACGGTTCACTCCTTCGATCCTTGTCTCGCATGTGCCATCCACCTGCATGACAACAAACGGAAAGATATTTCGAAAGTCCATGTCCTCTAACCCTGAGGTGGTCGTCTTCGGTTTGGGTAACATCCTCATGGAAGATGAGGGTATTGGAGTCCATGCCGCCAATCACCTCCAAAAGCATTATCACTTTAAACCAGAAATCGAGATCGTTGATGGGGGTACCAGCGGTCTCGATCTGCTGACCTTTTTTGGTCCAGAGAAGCTCATTTTAATTATTGATGCAGTTAATTTTGATATGGCGCCAGGCACTGTTGGCAAACTTGAAGATGATGCCATACTTGCTCAACTTGATCCCAAAGTATCTCTCCATCATTTGGGGCTTTCAGATCTGATAAGTGTTGCCGAGCTGACGGATAGAAAAGCCAAACGGATGATATTGCTGGGTATCCAACCCAAATCTATGGAGAATCTGGATCTGGAGATGACCCCAACTATTAAAGGAGTATTTGACAAGGTTATCGAAAATGCCTTGCTCATTCTAGAGGAGTGGGGGATAGAGAACCACAAGCGCTGATCCATGATCTTAAGTATGCTGGCAAATACCTTGGCGTGATATTTGAACGCTTGAGAACCATGAATATCTTTAAAAACATTTCACTCTTTAAATTGCTGCTCTATCTCATTGCATTCCATTCATTCTGTGTGGGAATATCACTGATTGTTCTACCATTTGAAATCCTATCATGGTTTGGGTTTACTGTTGATCCCTACCGCTTCTTTTCCACTCAGGGAGGTGTATTTCATGTTGTCTTGAGCATTGCCTACATCTTGGCTGCATGTAAACCTTTGGAGGAGAGGAGTCTGGTCATTTTTATCATCCTGGCAAAATGGATCGCCTTCTTTTTCCTGGGTTTCTACTTTCTGTTCTCAGAGATGGTGCCCGTCATTGCTATTTCAGCCATCGGTGATGGATTGATGGGATTACTGGTCATGATGTTCTTTCAGGAGCTGTTCACTACGGAGGAAGTAGTTGACTGATAAAACCCTCCCCCGGATTGTGGTTACTGGGGCATCAGGATTTATTGGCAGGAACTTTCTCGAAACCTATCAGGATGAATTTCAGATATTCGCCATTGCACGACGGAGCCAGCAGGAAGTAGGCATTGTCCGCCATAAAAACATCACCTGGTTTCTCGCAGATGTGGCGGATAGAGATAATATTCATGATGTTATCAGTGAAATTCAGGAAAGCGGGGGAGCGGACTATTTTATCCATCTCGCAGCCTTTTTCGACTTCTCTAATGAGCCCAATGATGAATATGAACGAACCAATGTTCTGGGTTCAAAAATAGTATTTGAAGAAGCAGCCTGTCTGAATCTCAAGCGATTTATCTTTGCCAGCTCATTGGTTGTTTCTGAATTCCCCCAAAATGGTACCAGGCTCAATGAGCAAAGCACACTGGATGCGGATTTTCCATATGCAGTCACCAAAATCGCCGGGGAAGCCATGGCTAAGAAATGGTCTGAGACCTATCCCTGTACGGTTGTGCGTTTTGCTGCTGTTTACAGTGATTGGTGTGAATATGGACCCCTTTATAAATTCTTAGAAACCTGGTCAAACAGATCCTGGAAATCAAGAATACTCGGTGGGAATGGAGAATCATCGGTTCCTTACATTCACATAGTTTGTCTGGTGAGGATGTTAAAATCAATTCTTGATAAAACGGAGAAGCTGAAACCTTTTGATGTACTCATTGCCAGTCCCGACGATAGTACCAGCCATCAGGAACTATACGATTTAAGTACAAGATTCGTATTTGGTGAAAAGCGTAGATCCATACATATGCCCGTATTGTTGGCCAGATTGGGTGTCTACCTCATGGATTTTGCAGGAAGACTGATTGGTCAACGTCCTTTTGAACGTCCCTGGATGATGAAATATATAGACGAGCGGATGGATGTAGATGCGTCCTATACCAGAAATGAGTTGAATTGGGAGGTGATTCAACGCTATCGGCCAGAACGCAGAATTTTGCATGTCATTGAGCATATGAAAACCTTCCCCTCTGAGTGGCATCAAAAGAATACCATGGCTCTGTACAAATCACCTGAAAGACCAAACCTTGAAATTTCAGGGGCATTGGTACAGTTGGAAGATCAAATTCTCACCGCTCTACATGATCAGATTATGAATGGGGATCCCAAACGCTACATCTCTTACAAGAAAATGGATCCCGAAAAATTGGCCTGGTATCTGGGAATTGTCTACAATCTCCTCAAGGTTTCGGTTCGCACCGGTGATCGATTATCCATGTCCAACTATGCACGTTTCATCGCTAGTATTCGTATCCATGAAGGTTTTAAATTATCTGAGGTCGTGGATGTTTATGAAACCCTCGCTGAATTGGTTATCCAGCAACTTCTTGATTATGCTTCAGTTAAGCATCTTGAGGAACGAATCCGCGATGACATTGATCTGACCATTCAGATGGCAGTTGATGAAATCGAAGACGCCTACGATATAGCTCAAGCCCCCGCCTCCTACATTCGATTTCATAACAGATAGTCCAGTTACTACCGATTGATCCTCAGGGTCAATTTTGGATAGATAAAATGGGACATAAACAAACCAACAAGACTATCCTTTGAAACTCCTGATACACGACTACATCACTCTGGCCATCCAATTGGCCATAGATGAAATCAAAGATGTGTATGAAAATGTCCCGCGCTAAGGGATGATTTAAACAGTCAATGTGGCGAGTTCCGCCTGACAAGTCTGACAAAACTTATCTGACTTTTGATCCATTTCTTCTACATAGGTGGTTGAAACCATGACGCAACCTGGCTTCAGGCAGTGTTTTAAGCCAAAAGCGTGTCCCAATTCATGAATCAGACATTTCAAGAGACGTTCTGAATACAAGATGGGGTCCTCAGCCAGACCATATCTGCTGTTGTGAAGACGGTGACCAGAGACCAGGGCAGCTGAGCCTCCCAGATAGGCCTGACCAAAAATGTAGCTCAGTACCGGAATAAAGAGATCCAGTTCCGTAATACCCACAATCTTGTTTTCCTCCCCAGCTACCGCCACCAATTTCTGGATAATTTCATTGGCATTGTATTGGGATCGGACCGGGTCAAAATAGGGATTCATATCAAAAGGGTGTGCACTTAGACGCGTTTCCATTTTAAATCTTCTGCTAATGATGGAGAGCATCTTTTCCAGCTCTTCAACAGCAGAGAATTGTAAGGGAATAATCTTGATCACGGACACGTGTCGGATCCTGATCTAGTCTATTTGGCCTTTTCGATTTTGTATTTTTTGATTTTGCTGTAGAGAGTAACGCGATCCACTCCTAAGGCTTTGGCAGCATGGGAAATATTCCAGTCATATTTTTTAAGAATATTTTCAATATGATGATGTTCCATATCCTGGATGGATTCCCAGGTTGGTTTATCAATGTTCTGTTCAAAGGGAAGGTCTTTTAACTGAACGGTATCCCCGTTACCTATGACAATGGCTCTTTCGATGAGATTTTCTAACTCACGGACATTGCCTGGGAAGGCATAATTTCGCAAAGCTTTGGCAGCCCGCTTGCCAATATGACGGGTTCCCTTGTTCATTTGATCTGCATAGAGCTTCACAAAGTGTTCCGACAATAATTTGATGTCTTCCACACGCTCACGGAGTGGTGGAATGGTGATTGCAAATACATTTAATCGGTAATAGAGATCTTCCCTAAACTCTCCATTCTTCACCATGGTTGTCAGGTCTCTATTGGTGGCGCAGATCACCCGGAAGTCAGATTTAAACTCACGGTTTCCACCCACTCTGGTAAATTGCTTTGTTTCCAGCACCCTTAAAATTTCAATCTGCATTTTCATGGAGATGGTAGAAATTTCATCCAGGAAAAGAGTGGCACCATCAGCCATTTCAAATTTACCCTTGCGGGCATATTGGGCACCGGTAAAGGCACCTCTCTCGTGGCCGAAGAGCTCACTTTCCATGAGATTTTCAGCAATGGCACCACAATGCACGGTGACCATGGGAAAGAAACGTCTCGATGAGTTCATATGAATTGCTTTGGCGATGAGTTCCTTTCCAGTACCGCTATCACCATTGATGATCACTGTTGAATCAGTCTCTGCCACAACCCTGACCTGTTCCAGGACATTGAGAATGCCTTCGCTCTCACCGATGATATCCTCAACATTGACCAGGCTTTGGATGCGATCCTGGAGGGATAGGTTTTCATGGCTAAGCTGAATGGACTGGCTGGCATTGCGAATGATATGGGTGACTGCATCTGGGTCGAAAGGCTTACATACATAGTCGTAGGCGCCATCCTTCAAGGCTTGAACCGCTGAATCAACCGATGCGAAGGCGGTCATGATGATGACAACCATATCTTCATTGATGGCTTTGATACGACGGTTTAATTCAAGGCCATCCATACCGGGAAGCTTGATATCAATGAGGACGATATGGAAATGAAAGGCCTCAATTTTTTTCAAGGCAATTTTGGCATCTTCGGCAGTATCTACGGTATAGCCATCCTCAATAAACCAGTTGGATAGTGAATCGCGTACTGAGAGTTCGTCATCGACGACCAATATGGAAAGATTATTATCCATTGTGAGCCCTCCCGGAGCTAAGTTCAAAAGTGAATTTCATTGAGGTACCAGCACCAGGAGCTGAATCAACAGTAACTTTAGCCTTATGCTGTTCTAGTATTCCATAGGTGACCGCTAATCCCAACCCGATTCCAGACATTTCTTTTTTGCTGGAGAAGAAGGGCTCAAATATATGCTCCTGGTCCTCCTCAGAAATGCCAATCCCATTGTCTTTGATTTCTATGGTAACATGATCCAAATCTGAATTGTAACTGCGGTAGGTTACATGACTATCTGGTCCTGGACTCACTGCTTCCAGAGCATTTGTGAGTACTGCCAGACAGGCCTGGATGATTTGATTTCCATTGCCGCTGATTAAATCTTTGCTGGCAGAGAAATCAGTAGTCAGTGTCACATCAGAGATCTGGAAACTATGCTGGATAAGCTGTTCGGTCTCAGCCAGTACGTCGTTCAAGTGGACCTCATCAAATTTTTCACTGCCATCCCTGGAAAAATTAAGCAGTCCCTTAACAATATTCCCACACCTTTTAGTTTCAGATTGAATCATATCGAGATGCTTAAGGATAGCTTCCTTTTTTTCCTCTGTGAGTACAGGATTCTGCAGGATGCGCGAAACCAGTTTGGCATAAGTTAAAACACCGGCGAGGGGGTTATTAATTTCATGGGCCACAGAGGATGAAAGACGTCCCAACGAGGCGAGTCGTTCGATCTGATAGATCTCATTTTGAGTTCTGGCAATATCCTCAGATTTGGTGCGGACTTTGGTTTCCAGCTCATTTGACCACTGATGTAATTCCCGACTGCTCTCATTGATGGATTCCAACATGGTATTCAGTGCAACACCTACATGGTGAATATCAGATAGATCGTTGGGTTGGAGATTTACCCTGACTGATAAATTTCCCGCTGAAACTTCACGACTGGCATCTACGATACGCTTGAGTGGTTTATGAATCCGGCGCTTAACAAAAAATAGTAAAGCTCCCATGATGGTAATGAGGAAGAGTAGGAAGAGACCAAAATATTCGTACAGGAGTTGACTTAATGTGTCATCCATTTCATTGAGCGGTAATTCAATTTCAAGGAATCCCAAAACCTCCGAATCGATATACGTCTGGTGACAACCGGAGGACCGGCACTCTGGGGTTGACATAATGGGTGAAAGAACAATCATGTTTCGACCATTGACAGCATCTCTGTTGTAGACACATGTTTCAAGCATGCCCCACTCGGCTGGATCAACTTCACTATGACAATGGGTACAGGGTGTCATTGGTTCTTGCTCTAAGCCAGAGGCTAGGGCATTTGGGGAATAATGTCTAACCTCACCTTCATCATTGTAGATGCGGATGGCACCTACACCTGGAACATCTTGAATATTTGTGATAGCCAGGGTGAGTTCAGCATGGTCCTCGCGGATCATACTTGAACGGATGCTGAGGTCAACCATGGCAGACATTCTTTTGCCACAGCGTGTTAAGACATTTTCTAGATAGTTGTTCGATATGGAAAATATTAACCAGGCCAGAAAAATGAAGAGTAGCAAGGACATAGAGAGGAGTAGACGGACAAGGTGAGTGTAGAGTGATTTTGTCTTGAAAAGACTTTGCGAGGTAAACTTGGAACGCTTTTGGTTCAATTTATCTTGTACTGACTCTTTTTCCATGGCGACCTCGAGCTTGCAATTTGGCTGAGTTATTAAAAGCAATAGTTAACTATGCAGAATACATGCCAGCTAACAGATATAGGCGAGGCTGTCGCTAACCTCCCGGAGGTATTCTGAGAATGCTCTTTTAGACAATTTAGATCGACGGACCAAGGCTTGGGACGTTTCATCATCCCTCTTTTCGAGAAGCTTCTCAAATCGATGAATATCTTCCTGTGAGAGTTTTAAGTATTCATCTTTTCTAAGATACTCAAGTTCCAAAGGGCTTTCCTCCAGCGCCAACTCGACAAACCAAAGATCCTCTTCCGGACTCAAATAGACGTGTGTATCCTGAATGTGAGTAGCGTTGAACATGGGATTTACTTGAAGAATGGTTCCAGGGACAGGGGTTCGAAGATAAATAATGTCATCTTCTAGTTGAAGCCAGGCAAAGCACTGTTTTTGGAGTAGGGGTGTTCCTAGCTTGGGGGTCAGAATTTTTTGAACGGATGAGAATATTTGCCACATAAATGCATCCATCCCGAGATGAACTTTTCCTTTACCTGTTCTTTTGATCCAGAAGTGCCTGTTGATAAACTGCAGACCGGGTGTAAACTGAATTACTGAAGACTCGGGGTTTCTAACTTGCAGGAAAGTGGATTTGGTTTGATGCCCAGAACGATGGCTTCTTTTCATCATCTCTTTATTAAAATCACATTGATCGCAGTTTTGATTCAGGGGACAAAGTTGATATTCGACGGATTCAGCATCCATCCATATGCATTTTTGTGATTCCATCCTTGGTCTAACCCTATGTTTCATAGAAACATCAGAAGGGGAAACCTGAGCCACAGGGGAATCCCCTTCAAGGTGTTTGGTAAGTTTGCTTGTTGTCATTTCGCCGCGTCAATAAATTCGGATTGGAATTCTTCCCAGATTTCAGGTGAAAGCGACTCCAGGACCCTGTCTTCAATCTCACCACCCTCTTGCAGGAGAATGGGTTGGACTGTGAGATTATATTTCCGTTCAGCGAATGCAAGTACATCACGTAGCCTAGCCTGCTCCTGTTGCATCCAATCCTGGGCTTTTTCACCTATTGTGAGCATGGCTTTTTCTACATCCCAGCGCTTGGGTGCCATATCAAAAAGCCAGTTCTCTGTAAAATCATTGCTGGTTCTTTTGCTGAATTTGTGAAGTGCTTTCTTGTTCACTGATTTTACGGTACCGCTCACGGGAGAATAGACTTTCAGGCTTTTCCCTTTACTCATGAGCGTGGCGAGATGATCACCTCGTTCGATATTTTCACCAGTCACTTTGTGAAGTTGCAGTGAAACTGGACCTGTCAATGCGGCCAGGAAGTCATCAATGCCAACTTGAACCAGGCCAGCAGTTTTTAGATGGGCCCAGGTATGAGTTTTATCAAAAAACACACCGCGAGGCAGACGTACTTTGGCCAGCGAAAAGAGGGGTCCTTCAACCTCTTTGAGGTAGGAGTAGAAGGGGACAAACATGAGAAAAAAGCTGATGATGAGTAAATACTCAATTCCTTTTGTTGAAAACATATCGGTATAGAAAAAACTAGGCATGATTGTGTTACCTTATTTTGTTGGTGCGGTTGCTGTCATGGATTCCATGGTTCTTAACACGGGCATGCGATGAAGCACCCAGCGAAAGATCCAGATCTGAACAAAGAGGATAGCCACAGTGACTACGATTTCCATCCAGGTTGGGACATAGCGTGGAATTTCATCCCAACGAAAGGCGATAACGGAAATATTCATTCTATTGAGAACGATTCCAATTAATGCCATGATTGAAGCAAGTTTGATGGTGAAGGGTGTTCCCAATCTAACCCCCCTGACAAAGAGGATCATGGGGATCAGAACAAAACCGATCATTTCAACCAAGTACCAAGCTCCCATGGGTGTCATGAGATATCCCAGAGTATGATTGTGAACTGAATCGACAATTTTGAGAAAGAAATAAACAAACATGGCGATGGCGCAAACTCTGGAGAGTCCCCGGATCATAATGTCATGCTTTGCATCACTATCCTTATCCAATTGATAGGCAAAGACCTTTTGCAAGATGCTTCCCTGGAAAATCACCATACTCAAGCCCGCAAAAATACTGGAGATGAAAAATAGAGTGGGGATGAATTCTGAATACCATAGAGGGTGAATCTTGCCCTTGGCCATAAGGAAAAGAGCGCCCAAACCAGATTGATGCAAGGTGGAAAGGGTGATCCCAAAAACAACTGCACCAATAGTGAGACGCTTTAAGTTTCGTCTTGCTCGTTCAGAACCTAGCCATTCAGCTATGGTGGGAGAAAACTCGATGAGCTGAGCCACGATATAGAGCATGAAGTGCCAGGCCACCAGAAAGAGAATACTGCTGGTCCCAAAAGAATTTCCGATAATAGGGTTAATAATATTCCAGGGCTTACCCAGGTCAAGAATCAAGGCAATTGCATAAAAAGTATATGCAAGAAATCCATTTAAAACCGTAACTCGAATGAGAGGTTTATATTTTTCCAAGCCCAGGATGTAAACCATGAATGTTAAAACATAGGCGCCTCCAGCAAACGCAACACCGGTAACTACGTTAAAACCTTTCCATAGCCCCCAAGGCATGGTTTGTGTCACATTTGAAACTGCTGAAAGACCATACATAAACCGGATAACAATGATGACGGCAGCCACCAATACCGTAGGTACTGAAATCATGTTAAAAATGGTCCATGGATTGCCACGAGGCTTTAATTCAGAAAGCAAAAACTTCCAGGTACTGGTCGGGCGTGAGTATGTTTCAGCCAATACGTTGTCACTCATCATCCGCTCCTTCTAGGTCTTCTTTTTCTTCTTTCTTGGTTGCTTCTCTCAAACCCATGAGAAGTGCAGGCCAGAGAACAAACACGGAAGGAACGCTATAGAGGAATCCCTTGGTTAGTTCTGGGTAGGGTTTGGTTTCAAGATCTGTTTTGAATCCCAGCTCCTCAAAGGGAACAGGGGATATGTTTAGCCAGGAAGTTCCACCGGCTTCATACTCTCCATAGACATGATCCACATAGTTATCTGGATCTTCAATAATTCTGCGATGAGCTTCGCGCAGGATATCACTCCGTTTTCCAAAGATGAGTGCTTCAGCAGGACAATTCTCTACACAGGCTGGTATTTCACCTTCTTTCAACCTGTCGAAACACATCTGGCATTTGCCAATTTTTGGATTGTTGTCGTCAAACTCGAATTGAGGAATATCAAAGGGACAGGAGATCATGCAATAGCGACAGCCCATACATTTGCCCTCAGTCCAGGTAACCGGACCTTCAGGATGCTTAACCATGGCTTTAGTCAAACAGGCTGAAGCGCAGGCTGGTTGAGCACAATGCATACATTGTTGTTTGGTGTAGACTTCACCAACGCTGGTCTCGTGTGCATTGATTACAGACCACTTATCGGGCTGCAATTTTCGTTTTACACTACTATCTGGATAGTCTTCTGGTTCTGGCAAATTATTAGCTGCTGCACAGGCGAATTCACATTCCTGACAACCTTCACAAAGAGAAATGTCGTGGAGAATGGCATAGAATTCTTCCTGGTTTGGTTCAGGTTTAGATTTTGCCAGTGCGGAGGCACCACTCAAGCTTGCACCAGCAACCCCTATGGTTTTTAGAAATTCTCGTCTGTCTATAGACATATTTTTTGTCCTTACAATATTTACTTACAATTATTGGGGAGAGGATTTGTCAAGAATCATGTAATAATTCTTGGTTTGATGGATCTAGGATCAGCTTCTGAAATGATCCCCACAAGCCCTTTCCCGCAAATGCCAATGCACCGTCCGCGATATCACCACCCTCTTGCAGTAAAGCTAAACCTCGTTCTGCATGTGGTGGTGCAAATGAGTGGGCAAAGAAATCTCGTATTCTGGCGATTTCAGCTTTTAACCAGGCTGATGTGCGCGTTCCACGATAGAGACGCTGGGTTTCATTTTCCCAGTTAGATGGTACAAGCTGTGCAAGCCAACCAGCAGCATAGGGATCCCGGTGAACGATACCAGGGTTTTGAAGTGCAACAGAATTGATCTTTTTAATGGTTCCAGAGATAGGGGCAGAGATCACGAGCGTTTTTCCCTCGTGAGAAATCCTGAACAGGGGTTCACCCTGCTGAACTTCCTTGCCCGTCTCAGGGATTTGGATTTCTGTGAGTACACCTGTTAAACCATTCAGAAACGCATCAACGCCAACTTTGGCAACGCCGTTAGACTGCATATGTGCCCAGCTATGAGTGGGGCTGAAGTAAACCCCTTCAGGTGAGGCAAGTCTATCGGATTTAAATTGATACGTTTTCTGCATTACGATGGGTGAATCGCTCAAAACCTGATATCGCTTCATTCCTTTATACCAGGAGATTGAGATTGCGATAGCAGCAAATAAGAAAACGAGTAAGACGACCATGATGAACCTCCATTTTTAGTTCACCTTATCTAATCCAATTTTGGTGCCACAATAAAAAGCATCACTTAAGCATATGTTTAATAAGTGTATAGATGTGGAACTGTTATAGATGTCCTGGAATTGAAAGTGTGTAGAAATTCATCACTTGTATAAAGCGATAGAAAAAAGTGAGTCCTGTGGCCATTCTTGAATAGTGCTGAGAAATACAACAGCTGTAAGGAATCCTTACAGGCTGGCACAAAAGAAAAAAAGTCACATAAACAAATGTGATTATACGGTTTAGGTGGATTTATATTAATTATTTTACGCGCTGAAGCGCTCAAGAGGCTACACTTCTCAACCCCGAATGGAGAATAATTGAATTATTAAACACACCACCTCAGAGTCGTTCTAATCATAAGGTTGTTGATTACTATTAATATAGAGATAACACGCATAAAGCTTATAATAACAATAAAATAAAGCGGAATGATTGTCTTAAACCATGTGTTGAATATGTAAACACCTCATGACTTTGTTCTAGCTCTTAAGATTTTGATCAGTTTAACATGATTTTATCTGGATCACACATTTTGTTTGGGAGTTTAATTCTATCTACGTTTAGATTCTTCCATTAAAATTTGTTAGGAGATTAAATAGTGCGACAGTTTATCATTATTCTTGTCACAGCCACCGTGTTGTTGGGGTGGGGGAAAACCGGTCACCGGGTTATCGGTATCATAGCTGAAGAAAATTTATCGTCTGAGGCCAAAGCAGAAATCACAAAACTGTTTGGACATACCGATTTGGCTAGAGTTGGCAATTGGGCCGATGAGATTAAATCAGATCCAGCCTGGAAGCACGCCAATGACTGGCATTATTGTACAGTATTAGAGGGTCAGGAATATAGGGGACCTGACGATGGTGGAAGAGCCGTCCAGAAAGTCACAGAGTTTTCTAAATTGCTTAAGCAGGAAACACTGGGAGATAAAGATCGAAAGGATGTTCTGAGATTTATCATCCATATCGTAGGTGATTTACACCAACCCCTCCATGTAGGGAATGGAACTGATAACGGTGGCAATGATGTAAAGGTGACCTGGTTTGGAGAGGATACAAATTTGCACAGGGTCTGGGATTCTCAATTGATTGATCATATGCAATATAGCTATACCGAATATGCTCAGCAGATTCAATTGGGAATGACCGCAGAAGATAAAACTGCACTCATGGATCCAACCGTACTCAACTTTGTGCATTCTTCACGAGCAGTTCATCCCCAGGTTTATGATATTGGTGACGGAAAATTGTCCTGGCCTTATGTATATAAGAATAGAGAACTGATGGAGGATCGCTTGCGACAAGCTGGATTTCACCTTGCAGCAATCCTGAACGATATATATAAATAGATGCCAAGATTGAAACGTACAATCCTAATCGCTATCTCCACCTGTCTTGTGTGGGGATCAGTTTTTGGGGCATCACCTCATTCAACAGATCTAGATCAAAAATTCAAACTGGTCCTGGAAGGCAAGGCAGAACAGAACTTTACCGTAGGTCTCGCTCTGGGGGCTGGTGCAGCAAAGGGGTTTGCTCATATTGGCGTTCTGGATGCCCTCGAGCAGGCAGGTATCCGGATTGATATGATTGCCGGCAGTAGCATGGGTGCCATTATTGGTGGTGGATATGCAGCTGGTCTCAGTGTTGACTCCTTATCACATGTAGCCCTAACATCTGATTGGTTCGATGTCTTGAATCTCCTGGATCCCGTTTTCCCCACCCGCGGTTTTATTGATGGTCAAAAGATCCACACCTTTCTCGATGCATTATACGGTCATCAAAACATAGAAGATTTAGCCATCCCATTTTCAGCCACCACAGTAGACATACTAAAAGGGGATTTGTATGTACTCAACAAGGGGAATCTGGCCAATGCCGCACGAGCCAGCTCTTCTATCCCCATCATTTTTAACCCATTGGCTAACGATGACATGGTTCTGGTTGATGGGGGTATGATTGATCCGGTACCCATTGATGTGGTTCGATCTATGGGTGCTGATTATATCATTGCTGTTAATGTCCTGGCTTTCCCTGAGGACAAATCAGAGAAGCAGGCTTTCAAATACATGAATGCAGATCAATTAAAGAATAGCCGCTCTACCTGGCGCATACCCAAGGCCCATGAAGCCTGGTATTCTGCTGGAAAACCAAATATGGCCGAGATTGCTCATGAAACCGTCATCCTTTCAATGGCCTTGATTGCAGCCAATCAAGTGGAACTGGCTCAACCCGATATGGTTGTAAATGTGAGTACCGGATTGGCAGCCTGGAATTTCCTGGAAGCTGAAATTGCCATTGATAAGGGTTATAAAGAAACTATCCTTCAATTAGAATTGGCGAAGCGAAAACCCTAGAAATCCTATATTTTAGCAGTATTATTTCCATTTAGATCAAGGTTTTAGTTGACTCAGTCACTGGTCTGTTGAAATTAAATCCATGCGAAAAACACCCCTGTACCAACATGCGTTGAAGCTTGGGATTCTCTTACTTATCCTGAGTATGATGTGGTCCTGTAGTTTTTTTGGTAATCGGAAAAAGGGTCAATACATTCCTGTTGAGTTTGATCTTATGCAAGAAGTCGGTCCCTTTGAGGGACTTGGTGCAAATGTTCCCCTCAGTTTTTATAGCCGTCGGATGAAAGTGCTACAAACTTTCAATGAATTAGGTATAAAGTATATTCGTGTCAAACGTGAAGATGATAACTGGGATGATATCCTGGCTCTACGAGCCTCCACGTCACGTCTGGGCATCAAATGGATATACAGTTTGGATGCTATTCCAGCTGAATTCCTGGATGACTATGGCAAATTAATCGATGTCAAAGGCTTTGCTGGCTGGTGGGCCGAGGAAGTAGATGAACTACTCTATCAGGATGTCCCAGCTGACTATATTGAATTATTGGATGGACCGGATGTCTTGAGAGGAGATTCGTTGGCTCTCTCCTCGGATTTGTACAATGCATTGATCCACGCAACTCGGGAAGAGCTAGATCTACGTAATTTCCAGGATGTTGGCATTGTAGGTCCCGGACTATCATCTCCAAATATTGATGGAAGCATGGAAACCTGGTATATGGATCTTGACCAGACTGGTTTTGATATGTTGCCCTTCTGGTCAGTGATGAACTGGGAAAACAAGCATGCAAGCGGGCAGGTCGGTGAAGCTTTGGGTGGTTTATTTGAATACCTCGAGAATATCGAATCGAGGAAACCGCTCCTGGTGACAGCTTTTGCGACCTCCGAAACAAAATTTAATGATGTTCAATATCCAGATCCCAATCAGTATGATCTTCTCGGTAACTTGAATACTTCTGAAACGTATTACTACAGTGCGACCTTCACTTTGCCATACGCTTTACGAGTCTACTCGAATACCCTTGATCTCTTAAAGTATAAACAAGTCGTTCCTTTCCTATACCAACTCTATGACGCTCCAGCTGATGTGAAATACAAAAAAAGATCCTGGGGTCTGCTCGATTTGAATGGGGGGGAGAAACCTGTTTTTACACTGTTGTCTCATCTCATGAAAGATGTACCCAAACAGTCAACCATCATATCAACCCTGGAACCCATTCAGGGGGGTTTAAATGCACTAACCTTCAAGAATCAGGATGAAGTGCTGGTCACGGTATTGAATGAAGGTTTGGAGTCTAAATCAATCCAGGTGAGTCTCAGCGGGGTCAGTCACAAATTGGAAGTCAAACGTGCTGCTGTTCACTTCTCGCCCGGTATCTTTCCCCCAGAGCTGGGCAAGAAAGATGTTATTGAGACGGAAGACTTGGAATTAAAGCTCCGCTCCGATGAAGCTAATGACAGTTACATATTCACTCTGATGCTTAAACCTCAGTCACTTTTTATAGGCGAATTTCAACAAAACTAATTTTCCCTTAGCACGCCTGGCCAAAACTTGATTTTATCCATCTGAAAGTATCTTGAACAAATCCTCCCTGGCCTGTCTAGATTGAACGAGATATGGAATTACTGAACACCAAGAAGATTTTAAAGTTCTGGTTACCCCTGGCAGGAACCTGGCTCATGATGTCCCTCGAGGGACCCTTCATTGCAGCAATTATCGCCCGCCTGGTAGATCCAAAATTCAATCTGGCAGCCTATGGTGTGGCCTTCTCCTTTGCCCTCATTGTGGAAGCTCCGGTGATCATGATGATGACCGCCTCAACCTCTCTGGTCAAAGATTACAAATCCCTGAAAAAACTTCGTCTTTACACCTGGATGCTTAATGGCATCATTACCGTCTTCATGCTGGTCCTTATCATACCGCAGGTATTCTTTTTTCTCACCCTTGATCTGATTGGGTTGCCTGAAAATGTGGCAAAGTTAACCCACGTGGGCACGATCATCCTGTTGCCCTGGCCTGGTGCTATCGGCTTCCGGCGCTTCTATCAGGGAGTATTGATTCGAAACCATGCCACCCGACGGGTAGCCTACGGGACGGTGATCCGTCTCTTTTTCATGGCATCTACAGCATTGGGTTTATATATCTTTACTAAATTGCCTGGTGTTTACATCGGTACTGCAGCTTTGTCAGCAGGTGTGACCATGGAAGCCATTAGTACCAGATTTATGGTTAGAAATATATTGGGAAGGCTGAAAGCAGCAGGGGATGATGTCGCGGAAGAACCAGATTCACCGCTGACCTTTGCTTTCATTAATAAGTTTTATTACCCACTGGCACTGACCTCTATGTTGACTCTGGGAGTGCACCCTCTGATCACTTTCTTTATTGGTAAAAGTAATATGGCCCTTGAGTCCCTGGCTGTGCTACCCGTAGTGAGTTCCTTTGTATTTTTGTTCAGAGGAGTTGGACTTTCCTACCAGGAAGCGGCAATTACCATGTTGGGATCCAGTAAAGAAAATGATAGACTCGTTTACAAATTTGCCGCGGTATTAGGTTTTGCCCTTGCTTCAGCTCTTATTATTACGGCAATTACCCCCCTATCAAGATTGTGGTTCTCAAATGTAAGTGGTCTCAGCGAAGAGTTAACCAGATTGGCACTGACACCCCTGCTGATTATGGGACTCTTTCCGGCTTCAACAGTTTTAATTTCTATGCAGCGTGCCATCCTGGTGAAGGCTGGACAGACCAGCCCCATTACCCATGCCACCATCATCGAGGTCCTGACCATTATTAGTGTATTATATATAGGCATTATTCATTTGTCGGCTATTGGTGTAGTCGCAGCAGCTTCAGCTTTTCTGTCTGGACGATTGGCAGCCAACACCTACCTGTATTTCAAAACGAGATGAATGGGTGTATAAAAATGTTATCATAGATTGGTAGGTCTTGATGGATAAGACCTTGATACCTATACCAATGGAACCTATTTTCGCTTCGCTAAAGCATGAAAATCAAGAAGGCCTTAGAAGGGAACGAATAATTAAAACACGTCTGTGGTCATTCACTAAATCCGGGATAATTCTAGCGCTTCTGGCATTTCAATTTGTCAGTTGTTCAAGTGGGGTTCCAACAAAACCTGTTGCCAGAAATGGCATCCTCGATTTGCGAGATTTTGACTTTCAGCATCATATCAGACTTGATGGTGAATGGAAATTTGTCTGGAGAGATACCAGCCTTTCAGGCATCTCCGGTTCAGATGATCATATTGATATTGATGTTCCTGATTCCTGGAAGGGTTATGACTACAATGGGACCAAACTCCCCGGTCATGGGGCTGGGAGCTATTTCCTGACCATCCTAATACCCGAACGCTCAGCTTCTTACGCAATTAAATTCATAACAGCTGGAACAGCCTACAACATTTTTGTTGATGAGGACCTTGTGGGAAGTGTCGGTATCTATTCCATTGATTCAAGCATGTCTCAGCCTCTGTATGAGCCTAAAATTTATAGTCTGGGATCCCTGTCCAATCAGTTGACCCTCAGAGTGGATGTATCCAATTATGATCATCGTCTTGGTGGTCTCTGGGAGTCCATCACGTTTGGTACCTCTGAAGATATTTACCACTATCGTGAGAAGCAGGTCGCTATGGCCTTGTTCATGTTTGGAACCATCTTTGTCATGGGGTTATACCACCTCGGTGTATTCTCACTCAGCACCCGTGGAACAGCGGCACTCTATTTTGGCATTTTCTGCTTGATCATTGGATTAAGAACCCTGACAACTGGCGAAATATTCATCCATCAAATCTGGCCTTCACTTTCATGGGAAATGCTGGTCAAGATTGAATATCTCACCTTCTTTACCGGTATTCCCATTTTCTATCTATTTGTTCGCCTGCAGTTTTCTGATGAACTCAGTGAGCGGGTTGGTCAGGTCGTTGTAGGGATATCAAGTCTTTTTATTCTCCTGGTACTGTTTACCCCCGTCGATACTTTTTCATCCTCCCTCAACTTCTTCCAGCCCATGAGTCTACTGGTTATGCTGTATATCATCTACGGTCTTATCATGGCTTTTATCAGGGGTGAAGAGGGTTCTGCAATGGTGCTGCTGGGTTTCCTTTCCATTGTGATTGCCTTTATTAATGATATGCTCTACGTTGCGAATGTGGTCCACACCGGCCATCTTATTTCATTTGGTCTTTTGATATTCATTTTAACTCAAGCCTTTTTGATTTCAATTCGCCACTCAAAAGTCTATGCCACCATAGAACTTCAACGCACCAAACTGGAGCGAACCAACACAGCCTACCAATCTGAAATTGAGAGCCGGAAATCTGCCGAACAGGAGGTGCTCAAGCATAAAGATCATCTCGAAGAGCTGGTTGAGGAGCGTACGGCTGAATTGCAGGTGGCCAATGAACGCCTCAAGGAACTGTCCCGGGTTGATGGATTAACCGGTATCGCTAATCGTCGTCGTTTGGATGAAGAATTGGATCGAGAGTGGAAACGAATGCTCAGAGAGAAACGTCCTCTCAGCGTCGTCCTGTCCGATATTGACCACTTTAAGCTCTACAATGATACCTATGGTCACCAGGGCGGAGATGAATGTCTCATTCGTGTTGCTACCGCCATTAAAGATTCAGTGAATCGACCTGGTGATTTAACCGCCCGTTATGGTGGTGAAGAATTTTGCCTCGTGTTACCGGAGACCAGTGGTCAGGGAGCCATGCAGATTGCTGAGCTGGTGAGAAAAAATGTAGCTGAGATGAGTCTGGAGCACAAATCATCACCTGTGGCTGATATGGTCACGCTTAGTCTTGGAGTGGCGACAATTATTCCTTCTTCGGGAAGTCAACCCAGCGTTTTACTGGAAGCTGCGGATAGAGCTCTGTATCAGGCCAAGGGTAACGGACGGAACAGGGTAGAGCAGAACCTCAGCGAATAGTCATACCATATGCTGGTTCATTACAAAGCACTGACTGCCTGTAATTATTAGTCAACAAACCCCGCGATAATTTCCAACTATTTACTCATTCGATTCAGACACGAATGCCACCAATCATCACGAAATATCACGAAATATCACGAACAAATTGAACGGGAAAAGTGGTGAGCTTCAAAATCTTACATAGTGCTAATTCGTCCAATTCGTGTCAAAAGCTGAGCTGAATTTAATTATCCAATTCACACGTCTAAAAACTCGAAAGCGAATGTTGTGCTATTTATTAGGATTAAGACACTAATTTCACCAATTCTCACGAAACATCACGAAAAAATGAAAAGGTATAAACTGTTTCCTTCTGGTTTAGCTGTAAAGCTAGCACGCACCCGGCTTAAACGTTCCCCTTCAAAGGCGTAAGCCTTGCGATCCTGTTCTGAGAGGAACCCCTCCTCCATATATTGAGCAATCATTTCACTGGCTGCCATATATTCACCATTCCTGATGGCCTGGTCGATCTGTTTCTTCATATCTGCTGAATCCTCAATCATAATTTGACTACTACACATACCAATGATGCCCATCGTGAACACCACGAGTCCTATCTCACCCCTGAAATTTTGAAATTCTGATTGGTAATATATATGTGTGGTGAAGCAAATACTTGAATTATTAGGTGTTTATTTTTCCCGCTTCAAAAGGTTCCAGTCCGGCATGGATATTCTCATGGGTGGAAGCTAAAATATCATCCAATTCCATGCCTGTCATGACTTTTGCACGGATAATGGTTCCAAAGCGCACAATGATCTTCCCGGGTTTTAAATGAAATGACCCCTTGTTCTTCATCTTGAATACCCCTGATATGGACATAGGGACGATATGGGCACCACTTTCCTTGGCAAAATGAAAAGCGAGACGTTTAAAGGGGATAAGTTGACCATCCAGAGATCTTCCACCCTCTGGAAGCACAGTTATATGAACCCCTTCCTGAAGTCTCTGTTTTGCATGGTTGAAACTTTTTAGCGAGCCCCGAATATTATCTCTCTGGATAGGAATATTTCCAACCCGTTTCACCACGGATCCATACAGGGGATATTTCAATTGATCCTCTGCAATAATGCCTAGGAAGAATCCTGGTATGACTGCTTTCAGGAGGGGAATGTCGATGAGGCTGCTGTGGTTGGCCATAAAAATAAGCGGCTCTCCCACTGGGATATCTTCAGCAAACTCCAGTTCGGGTGTACTATTGATGAGTTTAAAGAGAGTATTTAAGCAGCGTTTCAGCCAGGGATCATAAGCTGCAGGTTCTTGAAAAAAAGATCGAAGTAGGAGGATGAACAGAACAGGTCCAAAATACCCCAGACCAATCATCCAGTAATAGATAGAAGAGAGAGACCTCATTTCCAGAAGACATCAATTGTCTGCTTCAGGCAATCTACCTCAAGGGGTGTAGAACCCATGAGTTCGCCGTCTGGAGTCAGGACCTTTGGGATGTTCGTCTCAACAAGAATGCGGCTGGCCTGGAAGCACTCGACCTCTTCCATATGGATGTGCTCACCTGTCATGATTTTGGGGAAACTTCTAATCAGGCCGATTCTGCTTTTTGGACCCAGGATGGTTACATCCAGCAAACCATCATCAGTTTTTGCAGCAGGAGCCATGAGGAAATTGGCGGTGTAGCGTGTGTTTGATATTTCCACAAAGACATTGTCCCGCTCAATATGTTGACCATCAATCTCCATGGTCACCTTGTGAGTACTGAGCATGAGAATATGGTACAGACTTCCCAGGGTATATGAGATGTTGCCCAGAGCTTTCAGCTTTAAGGCAGTTGCACTAATATCGGCAACCAGACCCAGACCCAAAATATTCAGGTAATACCAGGTTTCGCCCTCGGTTTTGAAACGACCCACATCGAATTTGCGTGTTTGACCAGCTTTGATAATATCCAGGGCAGGTTTCCAGTCATTGTGATGAAGATCCATGTCACGGACAAAGGCATTCCCCGTTCCAACCGGCAGGACGCCAATTGATGGTTTTTGAATACTGTTGTTCCGATAATATCCGTTGATGACCTCAAACAGGGTACCATCTCCCCCAGCTGCTATCACACTGGCAAACTGGCTCAGGTCAGCTGATTCCACCAGCTCAACACCATGTCCTTGATGTTCAGTGAGCATCAGATCATAGGGTAAATCAATGCTTTTCATGTAGTCCTGGACCTGGGTGAGAATCTTGCCTGCATGACCATGCCCTGCCCAGGGGTTAAAAACAAGTAGGTGCTTCATATATGCCAATCTTTCTGTTTTGAGAGCTATGGATGAACGATTCAATATACTCGGAAAAACGTTTCATTTTTGCAGATATTTCAGTGAGATGAGCAGATGCAGGACTTGATTGTAGCAAGCACTTCATTTAACTTTCATGGCTCTATCAACTCTGATGAAGCAAGCTTGATTTAAACGAAGGAAACACAATGGATCTACATCAATTACTTTCTGGTATTGACGTCAGAGCCGATTGGATCGGTCTACGTTATGTAAAAGAAAATACAGGATTTCGACTGGTTCGGGATGGTAAACCCGAAGCCAATACAAGAGAATCAAAACAAGGTGTTATGGTAGAGGTACTGGTGAATGGCCAGTTCGCCTACTATGGAACCAGCCGTCTCGATAAACCAGGCATACAGGCTGCTGCAGAAAGAGCCGTGAAGCTGGCTACAGCTGCCTCAAAATTCAGTTTGCACTCTTTTGGAGTCGATGCACGACCAGTGGCTAAAGGGAGCTATAGCTCACCCTTCCAGACTGCTGCCGATGCTTTTTCACCAGGAGAGTTGTCAGATCTGCTCATCAAAGCCACTGCGGAATTAAAGGTTTCAGATAAAATCGTCACCACCAATGCCATGGCCCGCACAGTGGAAACTGAATCTCATTTTATCGCCTCAAATGGAAGCGATGTTAATCAGAAATATCTCATGGTTTCTGCAGATTATTCAGCCATTGCACATGATGGTAACGTGACACAAAAGAGGACCGATGGTGGTCTCCTGGCTAAGAGTTATCAAGCTGGAATGGAAGTGTTCAATGAAGCTGATGTTTTGCATCGCTGCCGTAATATTGGTGCTGAAGCTGTTGAATTGCTCACGGCAGAGGAATGTCCCACGGGTACCATGGATTTAGTACTCGCTCCAGACCAGATGATGCTCCAAATCCACGAGAGTGTTGGTCATGCTCTGGAAATTGATCGCATTCTCGGTGATGAGCGCAACTATGCAGGATGGAGTTTTGTCCGCCTGGAAGATTTTGGTAAACTGCAGTATGGTTCACCCCTTATGAATATCACCTTTGATCCCTATGTGGAGAATCAATTTGCCTCCTATGCCTATGATGATGGTGGTCTGAAAGCTGAGAAGGAATTCCTTATCAAAGATGGTCTCCTGATCCGCGGTCTGGGCGGGATGGAAAGCCAGATACGCTCCGGTATCGACGGGGTGGCTAACTTCAGAGCCAGTTCATGGAACCGTGCCCCCATTGATCGTATGGCCAATCTCAATCTGGAACCAGGCAACTCAACCCAGGATGAAATGATCGCTGCAGTTGAGAAGGGTGTCTATATGACCTCCAATCGCTCCTGGTCCATTGATGACTATCGCAACAAATTCCAGTTTGGTTGTGAATATGGTAAGCTCATCGAAAATGGAAAACTGACCAAAACAGTCAAGAATCCAAATTATCGAGCTATTTCCAACCCCTTCTGGCGTAGCTTGAAGATGCTGGGAAATCAAGACACTTTTGAGATCTACGGAACACCCTTCTGTGGTAAGGGCGAACCCAACCAGATCATTCGTGTCGGACATGCCAGCCCAATATGTCTGTTTGGAGATGTGGAGATATTTGGTGGGGCTTAAATGCGCTCCTGATGAACCCGCTATCTTGACAGTTGATAATATTTATAGAGGTACCCAATGGAAAAATTATTTAAACAAATTAATCAGACAATGATGACTGAAGTCCGCGACGGAGAATGTTTGGGACTGAGTTTTGGAGGCGAACAATCTACCTTCACTCGAATTAATGCAGCCAAAGTCAGACAAATTGGCAATGTAGATGAAGCCGATCTAGGTTTTAATCTCATATTCAATGGTTGCAGAACCACATCAAGCATCTCCCTGACTGGTGATCTGGATGAAGATCTCAGCAGAGCCAGAGGAGAACTTGAACGGTTGCGAGCTGAAGTAGTCCAACTCCCAGAAGATCCATATTTGGTTCTCCCTGAAAGCACAGAAACCAGCCGAAGTGAAAAGCATGGTAACTTACCTGACGCAGAAGCGGTCCCTGCGATACTATTGCCTGCCATGGGAGACGTTGATCTCACAGGTATCTGGGCTTCAGGTCGCGTGTTTCAAGGCAGCGCCAACTCGGCAGGTGGATATCACTGGTTTGCCTCTGATTCATTCTCCCTGGACTATTCACTCATTACACCTTCTGAAAAAATGGTGAAAGCCACCTATGCTGGCACAGAATGGGATCAAGCAGCCTACGAGGTATTTCTAGCCGATTCAATCACCAAGCTGGAACTCATGTCCTTGCCACCCAAAAAGATTGAACCTGGCGATTACAGGACCTTTATTGCTTCTGCCGGTGTGTCTGATATTCTCTCCATGTTCTCATGGGGCGGTGTCTCCGAGGCCGCTATTCGTCAGAGTGAGAGTTGTCTCGGTAAAATGCGCAATGAAAATGTCAGGTTGAGTGATCTATTTAGTTTCTCTGAAGACTTCAGTACCGGTTTTTCACCGCGTTTTAATGGGAATGGTGAAGTCGCCCCTGAGAAGACCATTCTTATCGATGGTGGTGAGTTAACCAACACCCTGGTAAGCACCAGAACCGCCAAAGAATATGGTGTTGAATCAAACTTTGCTTCAGAGGGGGAGAGCATGCGCGCTCCTTCCATGGCAGGTGGCTCATTGAAAGAAGCAGATATTCTGGAAACGCTGGGAACAGGTGTGTATCTCTCAAATCTGCACTATTTGAATTGGAGCGACATGATCGGTGGTCGGATTACCGGTATGACACGCTATGCTTGTTTCTGGGTAGAAGATGGCAAAATTGTGGCTCCCATCGAAAACATGCGCTTTGATGATAGTATCTACAGATTCCTCGGTGAAAATCTGGAAGCAGTAACAGAGAAACTGCACATCAACCCAGATGTGGGAACCTATGAAGGGCGCGAACTGAGTGCCATCGTCTGTCCCGGTGTTTTACTGAAATCATTTTCATTAACCCTATAGGTGCCTATGCCAAAAGCCATTAAAAAACATCGATATTTACTGATTGTCAATCCTGAAGCAGGTAACCGTTCCACGATGAAGGCTTTGCCAGACATCGAGCGACTCCTGCGGGAACGAAAAGCCGAATATGAATTCCATTTCACCAAGGAACGTCGGCATGCTACAGAGTTGGTCAAGGAATTCGGTTCTGGTTTTGATGTAATCGTTTCGGTGGGTGGTGACGGTACCATCAATGAAATTGTAAACGGAATGCCGGATCTCAATAAGCCCATGGGAATATTGCCAATTGGAACAGGCAATGATTTCGCCAGAAGCTGCTCAATCAAAATCGGTGATCTTGAAGCTGCAGTTGATACCCTTATGGCTCATGATGTCAAAAAAATTGATGTGGGTGAAGTCAATGGACGAAGATTTGTGAATGTTATGGGTCTGGGCTTTGAGGGCTTGGCCAACGATTACGGCGCTATTTTATCCTTCTTAAAGGGGACTCCCAAATACTTGCTGGCTATTGGCGGTGCTTTTATCACATATCGACGAATGCCTCTGCGGATAAAAATCAATGATCTTGAAATAGATGAAAAAGTTTTTCTTATGAGTATTGGTAATGGCTGGAACGTGGGTGGTGGCTTGCAGCTAACCCCCAAAGCGATTATTGATGATGGTTTTTTTGATGTTTGTTATGTGCAGAACATTAGCAGATTGAGAATTATCCAGGTATTTACAAAACTATATGATGGAACCGCCGATGAGGTCTCAGAAATGGAGATACACCAGACCAAAGCATTGACCATAGAAAGTGATCTCCCCATTCCAGCTCATATCGATGGAGAGTCATTTGATCCTGTTCAGAAATCGTTTAAGGTTAAACTGATTCCCAAGGCTCAGGAGATTATTGGAAACTGGTCAGCGGACACAAGATTTAACCAATAGAGTAAGCAATAACCATATATGTCAGAGGTGATTTTGATGAAACGTTTAGTTATCCTAGTAATGGTGTTGGTTCTGGCGAGTACTATGCTTCTCGGGCAAGAGTTAAAGCCCTATACCATGGGAGCACAGAGTTCTGAAGCGTTGGATGTGGTTCGTGAAAAAACCAGTCAGGCACTTACTGATGCCGGTTTTACTATCCTGGGTGACTATCAACCCGCAAAGGATGAAACGAGATGGGTCTATGTCGTGAATTCACCTGAGATGACTGAAGCTGTTCAAGAAGTTGGTGAATTAACAGGATTTGCTGCCACCCTGCGCGTAGCTCTTACTGTAGAGGGAGGCGGGGTAAATATTTCATATACAAATCCTATCTATCTGGGGAATGCTTATTTCCAAAAGAATTTTTCAGATGTTGAAGACAAATTTCTCATCGTTCAGGGTAAATTGAAAAAAGCAATGGCTGCTCTGGGGACTGTAAAGGACCAACCCTTTGGCGCAGAAGAAGGTATGACAGCCAAAGATATTGGTCACTACCACTATATGTTTGGTATGGAATATTTTGAAGATGTGGTTGAACTCACTGAATTTTCCAGCTATGACGTAGGAAAAAGCATTATTAAATCCAAACTGTCCAAAGGTGGAGATACGAAACTCGTCTATACCTATGAGGTTCCGGGTCAAGATTTAACACTATATGGTGTTGCCTTGAGTGGTGAAACTGGTGAAGAACGTTTTCTACCCATCATCGATATTGGCAGCCCTAAACATACCGCATTTTTACCCTACGAGATTCTTCTCATGGGAAATACTGCCGTCATGATGCATGGTCGTTATCGAATTGCTCTAGCTTTTCCTGATCTGACCATGACTACCTTTTTGAAAATCATGTCTACGCCTGGTGATATAGAAGATTTGATGCGGAGTGTTACGGAATAGTCGTCTTGCCGGGTTGAAGCTTAATGTGAATGGGGATGTCGCGTCAAAGAATGTGGCACTTCCAGCTTATGGCTTTCCATCAACTGCAGATCTCCAAGAATTTCAGCAGTTTTACCTATCTTTATGATCTGACCTTCATCAAGTAGGATCATCTGTTTACAAGTCTCCAATACAAGTTCCAGATCATGGGTGGCCAGAATCAGGGTTCCGGCCATCTTGTCAAACAGTTTGATGAAATTGCGTCGCCCATAGGGATCCAGTTCACGCGTCGGTTCGTCAAAGAGGGTAATGTCAGAACGTCGAGCGAGAGCCGTGGCGATACATACCTTTCTACGTTCTCCATAACTCAAATGGTGAGCAGATCTTTGCTCATAGCCGTCAAGAGAGACTTGAGAGAGTGCCGCTTGCCCTCGTTCCAAAGCCATTTTCTCGTCAAGACCAAGCGTATCCAGCCCAAAGCAGACATCTTCAATGACGGTGGGCATAAATAGCATTTCGTCTGGGTTTTGAAATACAAAGCTCATTTGCTCCCGGAGACTGTCGGCGTTCTTTGCAGATAAAGGCGTATCATTGATCAGGATTTCCCCTTGGGTGTGAATCAGCCCGGTAATGGCCAATAGCAACGATGTTTTGCCGGCTCCATTGGGTCCCACCAGGGCGGTTCTTGAACCTTTTTCCAGTTGGAATTCAAGATCATTAAGTGCTGGAACGCCGTCACTATAAGTATAGCTAAGTCGTCGAACTGAGATTTGGCTCATCGAAAATCTCCAGTAAAACCCCTCATTTGCATGGCCTGGTAGACATGCTCAGCTCGTTCATAACTCCGTACGAGTAACATACCGATCATGTTTGCATATACTCCGATCCGTTTCCAACCGGAAACCGAACTATGCCGCATGTGGACTGCCCTTTCCAAGGCTTCAATTTCACCGATCAGTAGGAAAAAGTAACGATACATAAATGAAAGAATGATGATAAATAGTTTTGGTGTTTTCCAGCGAGATAATTGTTTAAGAATCTCATGGAATGGGGTAGTAGAAGTGAGTAGCAGCAGGGTGAATATGCTTAATAAGGATTTTATAGTGGTTTCGACCATTTGAGCAAACGAGAAATTTCCTGATACATAATTCACAATAACAATGAGGACAGAAAAGGGGAGGACCAATGCGGAACGGGAAAGCAGAAAAGAAAAAGGTACTCGAGAGCTATGTGTGATCGCCACCATAATGATAACATAAATCAGCAATCCAGTCCAGATGTGAGGGGGATTCATGAGGGGGATCACAAAGAGGAGTGTTATTAAGGCTAGGAAAACTCCCCTTATTTTCAATGACGGGGAGCGCCTATGTATGGGACTGTCGAGTTTTGAATAACGATCTATAAAGGCACGATTCATGCGGTGCTTTCCAATAATTCAGGCTTGATTTTCTTAAGGAATTCTAGAATAAACATGCTTACAACTCCCTCTATTGTTCCGGTTATCCCGTATATAAGCAACATGGTTGTAAAAGCGCTGGATAATTCCAACATGCCTGAAAGAGCAAGTTCCAGAGCACAAAAACTGGCTGAAACCAGTCCGGAGAGTAAACCTGCAATAATAAGCGATGCTCTACGCCCGGGGATCAATTGATAGATTCCATATCCCAAAAAGCATCCCACAACGCCCATATTCAGAATATTTGCCCCCAGGCTGAGCATCCCACCATGTTGAAATAGCAATGCCAGCGCAAAAAGGGAGATGGTCATGATGAGAAAACCTGCGAGGGGACCAACAAGGATTGAAATCAGCAGGGCACCCGTGAGATGAATGGAGGTGCCTATACCAATGGGAAAGCTGAAAAGCTGGATCATAAACACGAAACTGGCTAATAAACCCAGGAGGGGTATTTGTTCAGGTCGGATGGATTGATTGACTTTTTTAAGGCTGTATACGAGCGTAAGACCGGAGACTCCTACAGTGGCCAGGGTAACCGGTGTATTCAAAAATCCATCAGGAATGTGCATGGCGATGCCTTTTTCTCTGGATATAGTAATACCAGGCACTAAAAATGAAAAGAATATACCCGAGTCCAGAGATGATTCTTTGGATGCGTGAGATGCCAGGAGTCTCAGTACTGCTGGGACCCATTTCATCAACCGGAAGTTGTATGATCTTTCCGTGTCCCAGACCATCGGAAACTTTTACAGTCCAGGATCCGGTGGTATCCGGTTTGAACATGAACACTCCGTTTTCATCAGTCATCCCGGTTTGAAATTCAAAAGCTGTTTCACCTGGCCTGAATATCTCAACATCTGCGAATGCCATGGGATCATTATTATCGTAAGTGATGTGAATTCCAACGCCATCATGCAGTTCCTTGTAAACAACTCCATGGGCAAAAAGATTGGAGCAAACCATGAGCAGTGAAATAAATCGAGATAATGATCTCATGTCATTCACCAATGTACAATGAATAGGAGGTGGTTTGTCGTCTGAAATGACAGATCAGCACATGCAAACCGGGTTGACCGGGGGAAAAACGACTTAGCCCTTCTCGATCCATGATGAGAGACCGTTCCGAGCCATCAGGCGCAAGCAGGGTGAGGGGCGCTTTGACAGGAGCTGTTCCTGCAAATACGGTAAAAGAAGTATCTGAATCCACACCCATTATCTCAAGTTCCTGAGTTGGTTTCGGGTGGAATGCATTGAGCTGTGTACCAACCTGAACCTGCGTCTTCAGAAGATAGATTGAAGGTCCCTTGTTGCGTTTCCGAAGATTCACGAGAATTGTGTAAATACCAGGTTCCAGGGCCTGGAAAGAAGCAATATGCTCTTGACCCTGTGGCATCAATTGGATTGGTTCTCGCGTATTATCAGGATGGATGACCACCGCATTCTGGATAAGCTTGGTATCAATTAGAAATTCACTTTCACCCACTGCGTGACCACTTCGAAGAGAGATCTCTACAGCATCACCGACTGAAAAGTGGGATGATTCAGAAAACAGCCAGTGCTCATGTGCGCTTAAGCCTGTGATCATGAACAGGCATAATGTGGATACTTTGCTAAAGAGTGACATCGTCTAGAATAGATACATCAGGGTTAGATTCGAGCGGGAGGCTCCCTCTCGATTAAATTCAAGACCAGTTTTAAACACAATATCCTGCATCCCCAGTGGGAAATAGATGCCTGGTAGAATGGAAACATCGCCATCAAAATCTCCTAAAAACTCGACTCCTGCTGAGATGCCATGCGCATCTGGGGTGAGTGGTGAACGAAGACCCAGACCCCAAGCATACCCCAATTCGTCTCCATCCATTTCGCTGGTGAGATTGAGAAGCAGATTTCTATGGCCGCTGAAGCTTCTATTAAGGATTAATTTGGCTGCAAACACACGTTGTCCATCCAGCAGTTCAACACTTCGATTCATGGGTTCTTCATAGCTGAGCGATATCCCCACATCGATAGGAAAATTTTGTGTGATTTGATATTGCATAGCAAAAGCGAAGGCTTCGATAAAGGGTGAAGGTCCCATGGGCAAGTAATCTATTCGATGTGCAGCTAATACATGGTCATTCCCAAACTTGGCAAAATGCCCATGAATATCTACCATCAAACGATCTGTGATCCCGTATGATAGACCGGGAGTTAATTCCCAGTGATCCAGATTCGGCTGGTCTCTGTCATCCACCATATAATCATGATGAAGATGGAATACAAAAGCACCCTGTGGAGCTGTCGTATGGCTCTCCATTTCAATAAACTCCATGGCGTGGTGAGCCTGAAGTGCGACTGTGCCTGCCAGTAGTAAAAAAAGAATGCGTGATTGGAAATGTTTCAATGTAGTCCCCCTACAGTGTTTTTCCGGTTGTGGATCGGAGCAGATCGATATGCTTTACGCCCTTCATGGAACGAATAGCGTCATAAAGATGTCCGATCTGGTTGGCGGGTCCTTTGGCAACAATAATTTCCATGCAGTTGTCATGATCCAGATGAATATGCTGTGACGAGATGATGATGTGGAAATAATCATGTTGAACATCCATGAGGTGGTTAACCAGGTGTCCATGATGATGATCATAGACGAATGCAATGGCACCCGCGATGGTTTCATCTTCCTTCCATTGTTCCCGGACCAGAGCTTCACGCATGAGATCACGTAAAGCTTCAGAACGGTTCTGGTAATTCCTTTCACGAATAAATTCATCGAACTTATCCAGAAGATCCGTTTCCACGGAAACGCCAAATCGTTGTAATTTTGTCATGATTTTTCCTAATGTAACACGAATACACAATTCGTGCCACGAAATAGATAAATGATTTAATCACATGGTTCGTGCTCACTTCAGCCTGGTGAGGTCATGTTCATCAATCAGATCAATCTGCAAATATTCAAAACTGGCATTTCACTAGGCTGGAATGCAATTTCTAGGCAATAACAAAATTGAGGAATGAGATGCAATTCACAGCATTAGGTAAGCGGGGACCAAAAGTATCAACTATTGGCTTTGGAGCCTGGGCAATTGGAGGTATGAACTGGGGACCCACCGATGATGAGGTTTCTCTAAAGGCTCTGCATACAGCGCTGGATGAAGGGGTCACTTTTATTGACACCGCCGATGTCTATGGCTTTGGTCATTCTGAAGATCTCATTGCCAAAGTATTAAAAGAACGGGGCAAAGGAGATGTGGTCATTGCCACCAAAGCAGGAAATGACTTTTACTATGCCGGCAAAGAGACTGATGACGGCTATGGTGCAATCCAGCAGAACTACAAAAAAGAATATCTTATTGAAGCTGCTGAGAAAAGCCTCAAAAGGCTGGGTGTGGAAACCCTGGATCTGCTCCAGCTCCACAGTCCCGATCTTGAGAAACTTGAGTGGGATGACCCCTGGGAGGCATTGACCAGACTGAAGGAGCAAGGCAAAATTCAACATGCCGGACTCTCCATTCAATCCTTCAAGGAATCAGAGCAAGCCTACCTTTTAGAACGACATCAGGATCTTCTGGATGTTATTCAGGTTCGTTATAATCTCCTGGAGCGTAAAGCTGAGAAATTACTTTTTTCTGAAGCCATGAAATATGGGGTTGGCGTCATTGTTCGCATCCCCATGCTCTTTGGACTCCTCAGCGGAAAATTTGATCGGAAAAGCATTTTTGAGGGTGATGATCATCGACGTTTTAATCTGGATCCTGAAAAGCTGGATAGCTATCTCTCCAAGATGGAGTCCATGGATGAATTGTACAGCCGCTATTCTGAATGGAGCCCAGCTCAAATTGCCCTGCGCTATGGAATTTCTCATCCAGCTTGTCATGTGTCCATACCTGGCGGAAAAACCCCTGAGCAGGTCAGGGAAAATTGTGGAGCTTCAGATATGCCGAAGGTCATTCTATAATGATTTGAATAGACTAAACCATATTTTGTCTTCCCGAGCCCTTCGACTACGCTCAGGACAGGCTTTGTCGAGGGATAAGAAACAATTGAAAGTTGAGCAACTGGTGAAGTGAAATCACGATCACAACTAAAAAAAACTACTGAGGGAATACAAGTGGGGACAACATACAAAAAGATATTCATCACAGGTGCCAGCACAGGGATCGGTAGACAAATGGCTCTGGATTATGGCAGGGAGGGGTCCGAACTTTGGCTTTTGGCAAGATCTGAAGCCAAATTGACTTCACTGGCTCAAGAAATTGAGGCCGTTGGTGGACAGGCCCATGCCTTGGCATGTGATGCCACAGATGAACCAGCTTTTCTTAAATCGCTAGGGATTGCTCAGGAGGAATCTGGTGGATTTGATCTGGTGATTGCCAATGCAGGCTGGGGGGGCAGAATGCAATACCCTGGCGACAAGAATATTGAAGTCCTGAATCAGGTCATTGATCTGAATTTTCGCGCCGCTACCCAGACTCTGGAATATTTCGCAAAATACATGGTGATAGCTAAACAGGGTCACCTTGTAGGGGTCTCAAGTATTGCTGGTTTTCGGGGTGCACCAGGTGGAGCAGCCTATAGCGCCACCAAAGCTGCACTCATTTCCTATACAGAATCTCTCCGTTTTTCTGTGCAACCCTTTGGCGTGTATGTGACTGATATACGTCCAGGCTTTGTGAGAACGCCTATGACAGATAAAAATATCGTTCCCATGCCCTTCCTCATGGAGGTGGATCGAGCCAGTCAAAAGATCAGAAGAGCCATCGCCAGAAAGAGAAAACGATTCTCCTTCCCCTGGCAAATGGCAGTGCTTATTCACCTGGTTAAAGCTGTTCCTGATTTTCTATACGATTGGGTCGCGGCACTCACCTTCGGAAAACAGGCCGTATCAGGTCGCCTAGGGAAATCAGAAACCAATACTTCTGGTTAGGAAATTTCTATTCAGAGCCCTCGATCTAGTAGTGCTAAAGACTACATTTACATCACTCACTGTGGGGGGAGACTCAGTTCATTTATATGGTCAGTATAAAACCCTGCGGATGAATCAATATTGGGGTATTGACTTGAGCATCAAAAACTTACAATAAAAAGAAGTGTTTATCCTGGCGTTTTAAGGAGGTGTTCATCTTATACGAGACCGTACAAACTCTGTTAGCAGGAATCTGAAAATCGCATTACTTGAAAAAATATGCAGAAACATAGCCGTATCAGGGCTATATTCATCTGAATAACATTGAGAGGTGAGTAATGAGTAAGTCGACAACAGTAAGAGCAATGATGGATCCTAAGAAAAAGGATAAGGTTAATCATATCCTTGGAAGACTTGGTTTGAATCATTCAGAAGCGATAAATATATACTATAGCTTAATCGAAGAGTACCAAGGGCTTCCATTTCCTCTTTCGTTACCTGATTCAGATGCTGTAACTGAAACTACTACCGAACTTCTTCCTGACGTGTTAAAACATTTGAAGCTAAGCGTGCGTAAAAATCATCGATTGGGTGAGTTACTCGCTCAATGAGAATCTTCCCGACAACTGCTGAAATATTAGCAATTCATGAATATCTCATCAAGGAATTTGGGGGAAAGAGCGGGTTGCGAGATTTAGGTTCACTGGAATCGGCTCTTGGTAGGCTCACAACAGGGTATTACTCTAATATTGAGGAAGAGGCAACAGCCTTGATGCAAAGCCTTTCCCAAAATCATCCCTTCATAGATGGTAATAAGAGGGTTGCATTTTTCACGACAGATACCTTTTTAAGAATGAACGGGCATTTCATCAATTGTGATGATGATGAAGCCTATTCCTTTTTCCAGTCTTTGTTTGACACGAATACGTTTGATTACGATCACTTAATCCTATGGTTAAAAGATCACATTGAGGAAATGCCTTAGGACACCCTGCTCATAAAGGCTTAGAGCTGACTCACAGGCAGGTGAGTGGAAAACAAAAATGATGTGGATGGGATACAGTGAACTTACAAAGCGATGCTTTCTCAGGAAGCATCTCAAGCCTAAAGCGTTATGTGTGAATAAAGAAAACGAGAAAAGGAGTTACGAATGAACAGCGATATACTCAGGTCTGTAGCAAAAGCGATCGTCGCGAAACAGAAGGGCGTGCTTGCGGCAGACGAAAGCAACCCCACGATCAAGAAGCGCTTCGATTCGATCAAGATCGAGTCCACCGAAGAAAACCGCCGGCGATACCGCGAAATCCTTTTTACGACCGAGGGGATCGAACAATATATTGGTGGTGTCATTCTCTTCGACGAAACGTTGCGCCAAAGCACTCAAGACGGCACTCTCTTCGCTAGACTACTGTCGAGCCGGGGGATCATACCTGGGATCAAGGTGGACAAAGGTACCAAAGCGCTGGCACTGTACCCTGGCGACAAGATTTCCGAAGGTCTGGACGGCCTGCGCGATCGGCTCGTCGAGTACAAACAGATGGGGGCGAAGTTCGCGAAGTGGCGGGCAGTTATTGAAATCAACGAGCGTGATGTTCCTACAACATTCGGTATTCGTGCGAATGCCCATGTATTGGCGCGTTATGCCGCGCTCTGCCAGGAACTGGATATCGTGCCGATCGTGGAGCCGGAAGTGCTCATGGATGGTGCACACAGCATCGAACGTTGCGAAGTGGTTACATCCAGGGTGCTCGAGGCGGTGTTCACCGAGCTTGATGCCCACGGCGTGCTGTTCGAGGGCATGTTGCTAAAGCCGAATATGGTGATTGCCGGTATGAAATGCGCGCAGCAGGAAAGCGCGCAGCAGGTCGCCGAGGCCACGATTCGTTGCCTGGCCCGCTACGTGCCGACGGCTGTTCCCGGGATCGTATTTTTGTCCGGCGGGCAGAGTGCGGAAGATGCCACTGACCACCTGAACGCAATGAACACGATAGGCCCGCATCCGTGGCAGATCAGCTTTTCCTATGGGCGCGCGTTGCAGGCACCGGTGCTCGTAGCCTGGAAAGGTCAGGAAAGCAATCTGGCTGCCGCGCAAAAGACGTTCTTGAAACGCTGTCAATTGAACGGTTTGGCCCGCGATGGAAAGTATGTCCGGGCAATGGAGACGGCTGAATAATCAACCGCTGATGGTTGTCGTTCGTTGTGTCCATCAAATCCAGATGATTTCATTGTAATAGAACCGGAACACTATTGGATAAAAGGAAATTTCATGTACAAACTTGTCCTGCTTCGCCACGGTCTCAGTGAATGGAACATCCAGAATAGGTTTACCGGCTGGCACGATGTCGATCTGGCAGACGCTGGCATGACCGAGTCACGCAAAGCCGGACAAGCATTGCGTGACGCGGGTTTCCAGTTCGATATCGCCTATACGTCGCTGCTTAAGCGGGCTATACGCACACTCTGGGTGGTTCTTGACCAACTTGACCAAATGTGGATTCCAGTTCTGCGCGATTGGCGGCTGAATGAGCGACATTACGGGGCATTGCAGGGGCGCAACAAAGCCGAGACAGCCGCAAAATATGGCGAGGATCAGGTTCTGATCTGGAGAAGAAGTTACGATACTTCACCACCGCCTGTTTCTGAAGAGGACGATCGTTTTCCCGGCAACGATCCACGATACGCCAGCATTAAGAAAGGCAGACTTCCCAGATCCGAGTGTCTGAAAAATACAGTTGAGAGGGTAATCGAGTGCTGGAACGAAACACTATCCAAAGAGATAAGATCAGGTAAAAGGCTTCTCATCGTTGCACATGGCAACAGCCTTCGGGCACTCGTCAAGTATTTGGACCAAATCACGGACAAAGAAATAATCGAACTCAATATCCCCACAGGTATTCCTTTGGTCTACGAGCTTGATTCTGATCTCAAGATTGTACGTCATTACTACCTTGCGGATGAGGATACGATCAAGGACGCGATGTCCGCAGTTGCAAATCAGGGAAAGGCGAAATAGTTTACTGTTATCGGCAAAAGAAGTACACATAACCCGCCGCTTAACTCAATGTTAGAGACTCACTTAGAAATTTTACCTAGGAGGAGAAATGAAACGAGCCGAATTGTTTCATCCACAGATATTCAGCGACCAGGAATGGGCTGAAGGATACTATCAACGCAATGCAAAGAATATCCAGCGAGTCGGAAAACGGTTTGTTCAGATTCTGAAGCGCTCTGGATTCGAAAAAGGAAAAATCCTTGATACAGGATGTGGTTTTGGCGCTGTAGCGATCGAAATAGCACAAAGCTTTAAGGATGTTGAGATAGTAGGAATCGATTTAGGTAAACCGCTATTGGAAATGGGACAATCACTTGCCGAGAAATCCGGTGTCGCAGATCGGATTCATTTCTCTGAAGGCGATGTGCAAAAACTGGATTTAGAGAACGATTCCTTTGATGTTGTGATTAACACCTTCATGCTTCACATCGTTGATGACCCGGTGGTTATGCTTAATGAGATTGAACGAGTAACAAAAAAACAAGGGATAATCATGATGACCGATTTAAGGCGGATCTGGCTATCCTTGGTCGTTAAGAAGCTCAAGACAGCCTTTGTATTGGATGAAGCAAAGGAAATTATCAACAAATCCAATATGAGACCCGGAAGATATTCCAAAGGACCGTTTTGGTGGGATTACATGATCGGCGTTTAGACGGATCAAAAAGAAACCGGAAATAGAATCTATACCCATGTTTGACAGGAAATTCTCTAACAAGATAAATGCAACCGACGTTTGCACTTCGCATGGCTGATTTGTGATGTTATACCAATAAATGAGTGAATTGTGATTGAGCATAGGAAGCTACTTAGTTTTGTAATGGTAACATTTTTGATGATTTCTTGTAGTGATCCGAAAGAATCTTTTGAGCCAGATTTCGGTGCTCTTTAAAGAATCGTTGAATCAGATAATTTGCCAAAAATTGAAGGTGATTCACTGCAAATCTGTTTACGGTGGGAAGGTTGTGGAGATTCTGCTGATTACGAGTTTCTACTTGATTATGAGATGGTAGGAGAGGTGCAAAATATTTGGCTAGAGAAAATGGTCGACGAATCTTGCAGAGCAGTGTTCGAAACTGAAATGTCATTCTTACTTCCTCATGCAGTATTGGGTTCAATGCGTATTCAATTGATGAATCCAGAGGGAAATGATTTTGCTCTACGTTAGATGGATTTACGGCATAACTGGGTAGTTCTGGCTTGCAGAAGAGGGCCAGCCTGCAGACCCTAGGGATATGATTTCCAGGAGCTGAAAAGTTCATCTTTCTCCTAGACTCCAACTCAATCCCTCCTATACTTGAGCGATGTTTAAAACCTTAGACAAATACGTTTTCCGGGAATTACTCACCCCCTTTATGTATTCATTGTTGGTCCTGACAATGATCTTTCTGGTGAATTTTATCATCCGCGCCATGGATCGGATTCTGGGTAAGGGTCTTTCCTTTCTTGTAATTCTTGAATACATCGTACTAAACCTGGCCTGGATACTGGCGTTGGCTATACCTCTCTCGGTTTTGGTGGCTGTATTGCTGGGCTATGGACGTCTCGCCACGGACCACGAAGTTACCGCCATGCGTTCCGGGGGCATCTCATTGCCCCGTATTATGGCGCCAGCCCTGGTCTTCGCCATTCTGGTGGGGAGCTTCACGCTCTACTTCAATACATCAATTCTCCCCGATGTCAATCACCGTGCCCGACTCCTGGGTTCGGATATCTACCGCAAGCGTCCTGATATGGATATCGTCCCGGGGTACTTTATTGATGATTTACCTGACTACAATATTCGGGTCAATGAAGTCACAGAAGAAGGTCTCAAGGGCGTGGTTATTTTCTCAAAAAGCGATCTTCGAGAACAGGTCTCCATTTTTGCAGAAACCGGACGCACTGAAACCATCGGTGGTCAGATCATTTTCACCCTTTATAACGGTGAAAAGCACCTTCTGGATTTGGACAAGCTGGATGACTATCAGCGGGAGTATTTTGACTCCACCCGTCTCACGGTAAAAGTTAATAATCTGGAATTGAAACGCAGGGAATCAGCCGTCAGGGGAGATCGCGAAATGACCCCGGCGATGATGTATGTCAGGATCGAAGAGAATAAGGAAAGATTCAATCGAACTGTTGATAGAATGAACAGCATCAGGCTCAAAAGCCCTGTTTTTAATGGTGACTCACTGATTGATATGATGGCTCTCATGGATACCCTCAAACGCATTCCAATCCCTGATAAGACTCCTACGGAAGCCAGGACCAAAGTCTGGAACCGCACCGTTGACAAACTGGAGAGCCAGGAACGTTTGCTTAACAGTTATTTAAAGCAGGTTAATAAGTACCTCGTGGAAATTCATAAGAAATACGCCATGTCGGTCACCTGTATTGTCTTTGTCCTGGTTGGCGTCCCCCTGGGGATTATGACCCGCAAATCGAGCGGGACTATCGGAGTGGCGATAGGTATGTTCTTTATCTACTGGGCTGCCTTGATTGCTGGAGAGGAGTTAGCGGATCGGCGTTATGTGGATCCGGTTCTGGCTATGTGGGCTCCCAATGGGATTATGGCCGTGGTGGGAATCTGGATCAGCTTCCAGGTTTCCAGGGAAAGAACAGTCATCAATATTCTCTGGTTAAAAACGATTCTAAACCCCCTGAATTGGAAAATTATTCCAGGCAAAAAAACTTGACAAAGTAAGCATTTCCATAAGTGAGGTATCGGTCTATATTGCCCACTAATTTTCTGCTTAGGAGAGATAATTAATGTCACTTCACACTATAGTTTTAGTGAAACAAGTTCCCGATACTTCAAATATTTCAGGCGATGTTATGCGCCCTGATGGAACTGTTAATCGAGCGAGACTTCCTGCTATTTTTAATCCTGAGGATCAGGAGGCTTTAGAACTGGCGCTGCGATTGAAGGATAAACACGGCGGCAAAGTTACTGCTCTCACCATGGGACCGCCCAACGCAGCCAACATGCTTCGCGAATGTTTATACATGGGGGCAGATCGCGCTATTTTGGTCAGTGACAGGAGATTTGCCGCTGCTGATACGCTGGCTACCTCATACGCCCTCCACAAGGCAGTGCATCGCATTGGAGACTATGATCTCATCTTTGGTGGTCGTCAGGCTATTGATGGGGATACGGCTCAAGTAGGACCACAAACTGCGGAGAAACTGGGCATCCCTCAAATCTCCTATACTTTAGAAGTGCAGGAACTGGATCTGAAGAAAAAAACCATTCGTGCCAAACGTGCCATTAAGAATGGCTATGAGATTCTGGAAGCTCCATTGCCTGTCCTCCTTACCGTCACAAAAGATGCTGCTGAACCGCGTCCCTTTGATGTCAAGAGATTGTGTACCTACAAACGGGCTCAGTCCAGATTCGAAATTGAAGCCACAGTGGATGACAGTCATGATCTGGTCTGGATGGATGAATTGATGGAGAAAGCCAAATCAAATGATTTGCTCATCGAGACCTGGAATATTGAAGACATCGATGCAGATGTTGAATGGTGTGGACTGGCCGGATCTCCAACCAAGGTCCACAAGGTGGAAAATGTGGTCCTAAGTGGAGCCGAGTTTAAAAAAGTGCCGGCCACGTCAGAGGGCCTGAACGATATGATTACTGATCTGATGCAAGATCACATTTTTGGATAGAACAGATATGAATTCAAAACTAAAAGATATGGTATGGGTTTTTGCTGAGCAAACTGATGGGGTTATGGCTGATGTGAGCCTGGAATTGCTCCACAAAGCCAGAATCCTCGCTGAAAAGATGAAATCACAGGTGAGTGCTGTCCTTCTTGGAGATAAGGTTGAGGGATTATCCGCGACCTTGTTTGCTCATGGTGCCGATAATGTGTATCTACTGGATGATGCCGAGCTCAAAGATTTTCGCAGCATGCCTTATGCGAATCTCATCACCACCCTTGTAGAAGAGAAAAGACCCCGTGTCGTATTGTTTGGTGCCACACATATCGGTCGGGATATTGCTCCCAGAGTTGCCTCGCATACTCGTTCAGGGCTCACAGCGGATTGTACAGAATTGAAGATTGAAACTTTGACCATTAGAAAGGTCGAGCACGAAGATTTATTGCTTCAGATTCGACCCGCTTTTGGTGGAAATATCATTGCCACCATCATTTCCCCTGATGTAGAGATTCAAATGGCCACCATTCGTGAAGGTGTCATGGAGATGGGTGAGCCAGATGCATCCCGGAAGGGGACTATCATTCCTGTGAAGGTTGAACTGGATCCTGTTGAAGTTGCTGTGAAGATTATTGAAAAACATCAGGAAGCTTCCAGTGTCAACCTAAAAGGGGCTCCCATCATTGTGGCTGGGGGGTATGGAGCAGATACACCTGAAAAATTTCAACTGATCAAGGATCTGGCCAAAGTTCTGGGTGCTGAGGTCGCAGGCTCTAGAGCGGCTGTAGATGCCGGGCTCATCGATTCTGAACGCCAGGTTGGACAGACCGGAACGACAGTGCGCCCCAAGTTGTACATTGCCATCGGTATTTCAGGTGCCATTCAGCATCGTGCCGGCATGCAGGAATCTCAAAAAATTATTGCCATTAACAGTGATGCCGAAGCTCCAATATTTCAGGTTGCCCACTATGGGATTCATGGTGATCTCACAGATGTGATCCCCAAATTAATTGCTGCTTACAAAAGCCAGCTGCATTAAGCGAGAATAGTCTATGTCCAATTTTTTCAATGAAAACGCCGATATTCAATTTCAATTCAATCGTATTGATCTGGAAGAAATCACCAGAGTCCGCGAAGATGACTATAAGCAGGCTGAAAAGTATTCTTTTGCTCCCCGAGATTATGAGGATGCCAAAGACAACTTTAAACGCATCCTGGAAGTCGTTGGAGATATCGCAGGCAATTTTGTAGCTGAACGTGCCCGCGAAGTTGATGAATTAGGTTCCACGTTTGAAGATGGAGTCGTCACCTACGCCAAAGGTCTGGAAGAAGCTATGACCCGCCTGAATCAGGCTGGGTTGATGGGATTCATTCTGGAGCGCAAATACGGTGGACTCAATCTGCCCATTTCTCTCTATATCTTTGCCATTGAGATGGTCTCCCGCGGGGATGCCTCACTTATGAACCTTTTTGGTCTTCAGGATATCTCTGAAACCATAGAGAATTATGCTACCGATGAAATCAAAGACGAATTCCTGCCAAAATTCAGCAGTGGTGAAGTAACCGGTGCCATGGTTCTCACGGAGCCAGATGCTGGTTCGGATTTGCAGGCAGTCAAGACGCGAGCCTACCAGGATGAAAACGGAAATTGGTTCCTCAGTGGAGTCAAACGTTTCATTACCAATGGCAATGCAGATGTGAATCTGGTGTTGGCCCGTTCTGAGGAAGGCACCCGAGATGGTCGTGGTCTCTCATTATTCGTCTGCTATGGCGATGATACGGTTCAAATCAGACGCATTGAACACAAATTGGGTATCAAGGGTTCACCAACCTGTGAGATGCAATTCCATGATACACCTGCCCAACTGATTGGTGCAAGGAAACGTGGACTCATTGCTTACGTCATGGCCCTGATGAATGGAGCCCGTCTTGGTGTAGCTGCACAGGCTCTGGGAATTGCCCAGGCAGCCTATGTGGAAGCCAGAAGGTATGCCCAGGAGCGTGAACAATTTGGCAAGTCCATCCTGAATTTCCCGGCAGTAGCAGATATGCTCATCAAAATGAAGGTAGATCTGGAGAGCTCCAGGACTTTGATTTATGCCACAGCACGTGCCGTAGATATGCACAAGATTAGTGAGATGAAACTGGCAAGACTGAAGGCATCAGGTGAATCATTCACCGATGTGAAGACAGAGGTCAAACACTGGAAAGCCATGGCGGACTTTCTAACACCTCTTTCAAAATTTGTTATCTCCGAAAAAGCCAATCGGATTTGTTATGATGCCATCCAGATTCATGGTGGAACCGGCTATATGCAGGAGTTCAATGTGGAACGGCACTATCGTGACGTCCGTATTACCAATATTTATGAGGGTACCTCTCAACTCCAGGTTATAGCCGCGATTGGTGGTGTGATTAAGGGAGTATGTGATGATCAATTTGACGCTTTTGAAGCCCGTGAATATCGTCATGAAGCCCGACAACTGGCCAATAAGCTGAAAAAGATTCGCACGCTTCTTGATAAGTGTAAAGTTCATGTTCTGGATAAAGAGGACAAAGCTTACCAGGAATTGCATTCTGCTGAACTGGTAGAAATGTATGGCTCCATCTATGTGGGCTACCTGATTCTCGACGAAGCATCTGAGAATTCCAGAAAAATGCTGATTGCCAAAAAGTATATCATGGATGCCCTGGCAACAGCCATGCACCACACCGAATCCATCACCCGTGGTTTTGATACCCTCTTTGCTGATGTGGAGCAGATACTTACCAAAGAGTAGTTAAGGCTTCGAGTCTACTTCTGAGATTCGTTGTTTATAGTCTTTGCGAGAAGGTCGAAGACCGACGAAGCAATCTCGAATTAATTGATATGCGTGAACATGGGGATTGCCACGTTCATTCCATTCACTCAATGACCAATAACAAATATTCAG
>Ga0307992_1000051_pt1 | contig 74077 bp, 89 predicted proteins | sample EllFjometagen133_FD_203162 | JGI IMG/M metagenome (GOLD analysis project Ga0307992, IMG submission 203162) | Marine microbial communities from Ellis Fjord, Antarctic Ocean - #133 | ecosystem: Environmental > Aquatic > Marine > Unclassified | place: Southern Ocean | collected 2014-10-08
GATTAGTCTACATATTATAACAAATTTTAAAAGATTGAGTTCGGAATTCAAGAACAATGTTGTAAATGGGACAGTCTTATACGGTTATTTAAAGGGTTTTTAAATGTTCTTAAGAGGGGATTGAGATAATTGTTGGTCACTAGACAATTCAACTCAAAGTATATAAATAATAACTTTCTATTAATTATAAAATGGAAAAAAATAAACTTGTTGTCTTTGAAGACGTGAAGAATTCAAAGAATTCTGACATGCCAAAAAGATTTTGTGTTTTTGAGCACAAAAAAATAAGAAGAATTTGGCATAAAGATGAATGGTATTTCTCAGTAATTGATATTATTAGTGCATTAGAAACAAGTTCTATACCTAAAAGATATTGGTCGGATCTTAAAACCAAACTTTCCCAAGAAGGATTTGAACTGTACGATAAAATCGTACACTTGAAATTACTAGCCACAGATGGCAAAATGAGATTTACAGATTGTGCAAATACTAAGAATATATTTAGAATAATACAATCTATTCCTTCTAAAAAGGCTGAACCATTTAAACAATGGTTAGCACAAGTAGGATATGAACGAATTGAAGAAATAGAAAATCCTGAATTAGGACAGGATAGAATTAAAAAATATTATGAACTCAAAGGATATCCTAAAGAATGGATTGATAAAAGAATTCGAGGAATAGCAATTCGCCAAGAATTAACAGGGGAATGGGCGAATAGAGAAATAAAAACAAAAAAAGAGTTTTCAATACTGACTAATGAGATTTCTAATGCAACTTTTGGAAAAACTGTCGGAGAATATAAAGAATTTAAACAATTGCAAAGAAAGAACCAAAATCTAAGAGATCATATGACTGATTGGGAATTAATTCTTACAATGATAGGAGAAAAGGCAACAACAGACATTACCAAAGAAAAAGATTCGCAAGGATTTAAAGAATGTAAAGATTCAGCCAATAAAGGTGGAAATATTGCAAAAAGAACAAGAAAAGACATAGAAGATAATCTTGGACAGAATCTTATTTCTAAGAATAACTTTTTACCAAAAAGAAAGACTAATAAAAAATTAAGCTAATAATCTAGTTTTTAATAAAGTCAACATTCTTAGGAAAGAATTAGATTAATTATTTTTTCTTTTCTCTTGTCATCTTTCTTCTCCAATCCCATTCATTTTTAATCATTGATCTTAGATCATTATATTTGGGTTTCCAGTCAGTATATTTCATAAGTTTAGAATTATCTGCTATAGAAGTCGCAATATCTCCAGCTCTTCTTTCAATAAAATTTCTTTTTATTTGAATTCCTGTAACACTTTCAACTTCATGAATTACTTCTAGGACAGAAGATCCTTCACCATAACCAACATTAAAAATATAATCACCTTTATCCAATAGGGGAATAACTTTCATATGTGCTTTTGCTATGTCTGAAACATGAACATAATCTCTTACCCCTGTTCCATCTATTGTTTCATAATCAGTTCCACAAACATTTATCTCGTATTTCTTATTTACTAAATTATTTAGGATTATAGAAATAAGATTTTCAGGGTCTTTTTTTCTATTGCCCACTTCTAATTCTGGATCTGAACCTGCAACATTAAAATATCTTAAAATTATATAGTTATAATCATTACCTTGAGCTTTTTTATCTTTCAATACTTCTTCAAATATTTTTTTATCCTTTGCATATCTGCTTTTAGCATCAAATTGGGTGTCTTCAGGCGTGGGAACAATGTTTGTTGGGCCATAAACACTTGCACTAGAAGAAAAAATGAATTTTTTAACATTATTATTGATTGCTGCATTCAATAAATTTACGCTACCAACAACATTATTATTGTAATACTTCATTTGTTCTCTTTCTGATTCTGGAACAGAGATTAATGCTGCGAAGTGAACAATTAGCTCAGGTTTGAAATCAGAAATTATTGTTTCAATTTGATGTGCGTCTTTGATATCTGCTTCAATAAAATTACCAAAAATAATATTTTCTTTAAATCCTCTACTTAGATTATCTATAATCAAAACATCTTCAGAATTATAACCTGTATCTCTCAGCTCTTTAAGAAAATGGCTTCCAATGTAGCCTGCCCCTCCAGTAACTAGAATTTTCATAATTTTATGTATTTAGAATTTTGTTTATATAATTTATGAACTCTTAATCCTTACTATCTTTCGCTGAATACATTTATTGTTTGATTGTGCTGCCGGTCCGTAAGACACGACCCTCGACGACGCACTTTTAGTAAATTTCTAATCAGCTCACCTTAAGATAGTAAATCTCTACTTGAACAACTTATAATATATCGTTCTAAGAATTATTTTGATAGCCATTCCAAAACTATTCATGGAATTCTGCATGATTTCATCATTATATTCTATTATAACTGGGACTTCTTTATATTTTATTTTTTTTCTTGCAATTAACTCCAATATTTCAGAAGCATGCTCCATATCGTCTTGTGTTATTTCTAATTTTTTTGCAGTTTTTCTATTCATAGCTCTAAAGCCATTGTGAGTATCGGTTAATTTTAATCCAGTCATTATTTTTGTGAATATCAATCCTCCTTTAACATATAGTGTTCTTCTAAATGGCATCTTTGTTTTCATAGTTTTATTAATATATCTTGACCCAAGTGTTATATCAACTTCTTTTTTAAGCACAGGCATTATCATTGCAGATATATCTTTAGTTCTGTGTTGGCCATCTGAATCAAAATGTATAATATATTTTGCTCCATGTTTTAATGCATAGTCTGTTCCTGTTCTGAGTGCTGCACCTTGGCCTAAATTTACTCTGTGTTGAAGAGCTATTGCACCTGCTTTTTTAGCTTTTTCAAAAGTTTTATCCTGAGAGCCATCATCAATAACAACTAGATTAAAATAGCCTTTACTTTGTAGATCTTTAATTGTTTTAGCAACACTCTTTTCTTCATTGTATGCTGCAAGAATAAACCACATATCTTTTTTTGGCAGTTTCATATTGTTTAGGAACAAAATTTGTTTTATATACTTTATGAATTCTCTTAGGTTTTTATCAGCTAATTTTATAAATAAAATAATTACTCTATGCATTAATGGGTAAGTATGATGAAAAAATCAAGGAATTAGAAGAGCGAATTGCTAAAACAAAGTATAATAAGAAAACTCAGCATGCAATTGGTTTATATAAAGCACAGCTTGCAAAACTAAAAGAATCTCAGGAGGCAAGATCTTCTAAAGGTGGAAAAGGCCATGGTTATCAAGTTCGTAAAACTGGTGATGGGACAGTTATTCTTCTTGGATTTCCTAGTGTAGGTAAATCTACTTTGCTAAATAGTTTGACAGGTGCTAAGTCACCAATCGCTGCATATGAATTTACAACTCTTGATGTTGTTCCCGGTGTAATGAGATACAAACACGCTGAAATACAGATTTGTGATATGCCTGGAATTGTTAAAGGTGCAGCTTCTGGTAAAGGTAGAGGAAAAGAAGTTCTGGCAACACTTCAGAGTGCAGATCTTATTATTATGTTGTTAGATGTTAATTCTCCACAGTATCTTAAGGTTATAGAAAAAGAAGTGTATAATGCCCATGTTCGTATTAATCAAAGAAAACCTGATGTTAAAATCAAAAAAACTTCTAAAGGTGGAATAAGAATAGGTAAAACCACTAAGTTAACTCATTTAGATAATAAAACAATTAAGGATATGTTAAGAACTTTTAGAGTTAATAATGCAGATGTGGTTGTTAGAGAGGATATAAATGATGACCAATTAATTGATATTATTGAAGCAAATAAACTTTATATTCCTGCAATCACTGTTTTCAACAAGATAGATACTGTTTTAGAAGATGATCTTGACGTGTTAAAAGAAAAGTTTCAACCTGATTTATGTATTAGTGCACAAAAAAATAATCATATTATTGAATTAAAAGAGTTAATTTTTAGAAAGTTAGATTTAATAAGAATTTATCTTAAAGAGCCAGCTAAAGAACCTGATATGAATGTTCCCTTAATTATGTTTAGAGATTGTAGGATAAGAGATGTTTGTAATAAGTTGCATAAAGATTTTGTAAAAAGATTTAAGTTTTCTAGAGTTTGGGGTCCATCTGCAAAATTCGGTGGTCAGAAGTTAATGCTTAAACATGTTCTTAAAGACGAAGATATATTGGAACTTCATATATTTTAGTTGAGAAGTTACGATGCTCAAAGAATTTGATTTTTGTTGTTCTTGAGTTGCATATTTTTTAAATATTCTTCAGTTTCTGTTCAACCTGCATAAGAGCTTTTTCTAATCTATCAAGTTCATTTTCACTTTTAGTCGTTCTATCCTCTGTAGATTTTTTCTTTGATTTTATTGCCTTTGTTTTCTTAGTAATCGTTTTTTCTTTTTTAATTTCAAGAAGTTCGTGATCAGGTAAGAATTCATATAATTTTCCGAATAATAAACTTAATTCTTTTGTTTCTTCTTTAAGCTCTTTAATTAGTTTTACTTTTTTATTTCTTAATATTTCAATTCTAAAGTGTTGTCTAGTTGCATTAATTGTTTCTTTTGCAGCATTCAGGCCTTTAACTCTTATATCTCTCGGTCTTGCAACTGTAACAAATCTGTTTGATTCCATTTTTATTTTATATGTTTGGTTCAAATAATGTTTTATCAATAAAATACACTTTATCTGAAATATTATCTAATGTAGTTTGCCATTCAAGTAATTCTTCGTCTTCTTCAGCTTTTATTTGATTTATTTGTTTGAGTAAGCTTTTTGATTTGTCAAGTTTTGCTTTGATAACATCAATGATATCAAGTACTTCCTTGTACGAATCAATTTTTATAAATACAGGAGTATTATTCATTTTTTTCACCTCGTTAATGGATTACTATCAAATAGTTTATCTTCAATTGTTAAAATACTTTCTTGTATAAATTCAAGTTCTTGCCTTAAATTCTCCCCTTTAGCGCTTTGAGAGTTAATGCTTTTTGTTAAATTGTTAAGTTTGTTATCACAAACTTTAATATCTTCTTTTATTGTAAGATTTGAATGTAAAATTTCTCTGTACAGTTTTGACTTAACGAAAACATTTTCTTTGAACGTCCTTTTTTTCTTGAAACTCTCAACAAGTTTTTCTGTTTTATTTATTTCCATCCTTCCATCGTTAAAATCTGGAAGTTTTTTTAAGTCATTTTTTTTTGGAGGTTCTATTTCAGTTTCAATTTCTTCCATGCTTTCTGTTGGTTCAGAAATAAGACCGGTTGTAGGATTCTCTTCTTTAATTTCTTTCTTTTTAATTAGTTTTTCTAGCATAGGATCATTAATAAAATTTTGATTTGGTTTTGTCTCATCTGGTAAATCAATGTTAATAGTTTCATTATGCTGTTCGAGTTTATTCTTTATTTCAGGATGAACATCTGAGTCATTAGGGTTTTCTGGTAATTCTAATTCGACCTCACTTGAATCTTGTGTCTTAGATGAAGATACGGCTTTCTTTATATCTTTAGAATTCAAATCAAGGTTTTTTCCCATAACTTCATCAAGATAATCCATTTCATTATTGACTTTTTTAATATCAAATTTTGTTTTTTCTTTTAAATCTGCGCTAATAACGTTTTTTAATTGATTATCAGAATCTTTACTTCCATCATAATTAGGTATGGGGATATCTAGATTTTTACTTTCTTTAGAAACTTTATTTTTCTTCTTATGAAAACCAAATAAACCCATTATACACCTCTTTTTTGTGACTATTCGACAAAGTTGAATACTAAATAATTTTATATTCTTGTTGGATATCCTTTAACTAGACACCTTATATTGTATTATAAATGATATCCTTTAAAAATATTATTAAAATAAATCAATTAAACATCCATTTATTCTTTCTTTTTGTAGTTTGAACAAATTGTTTTGGTGTAAGAATGCCAAATTCGCTAATAATTCCTGTTATTTTATTTGCTTTAAGCTTTTCAAAAGCATAATTTGTAACTATAACTCCCCTAGGAGGATTTTTCCAAACCTCTTTTTCATGCCTTTTCTCTATTTGTTCATCAAAACCAAAAAAAGTGTATGGATCAAGTTTCCAAGAATTTGTGCAAACATAAACTTTTTTTCTTTGAGATCGTGCTATTTCTGCAAACATCTCACTACCAATCTTATTATAGACTTCTGCCTTTGCAGTAACTGCATCACAACCAATAAACATGGATTGACATTCTTTTAAAGCAATTCTTGCCCCACTATCAGTAAAGTGGACAACAGGAATTCCTGCACTGCTAAGTTCTCTTGCAGTTATTCTCCCCTGGTATAAGGGTCTTGTTTCAGTGTTGAAAACTCGAAATAATTTGTCTTCTCTTGCTTTTTTGAATACAACCATAACATCACTTGAATGGCAATGAGTAAAATATGTTTTCCCATCTTTTATTAGTTGAGAACCAAAGTATGCAATTTTTCTTTTTGAGTATTCAAAATAATTTGATATTTTCTTAAATGCTTGTCTAGGAGTGTCTCCTTTTTTCTTAATAAGATGAAGGTAGTATTTTAGAGCATTCCTCATCATAGGTTCGGTTGCTCTTGTTCTGTGAAGTTTATTAAGAAGTTCATTGATATGTGCAGAATCCTTGTTTGTGAGATATTCATTATGTAGAACTTTTAATGCTGCTTTTGCTACATTGGTTGCACCTTGAATTTTTAGAGATTTAATATCCTTAATAATTCTACTTGTATCTTTTTGTGCCCATTTAGTTCTAGAACTAGGTTTTCTCACAGTCTTTTTTTTCATTACCTTTAGTTTGTTACTTTTCTTTTAAAATTGTTTCGTTATTTGTAAAAGTTTCTAACTATACTATTTTAATAGAATATTTTACAAGTTCAAAATTTTAAGTTTTTAGCTTTTTATTTAAAATTTAGTTATTTTTAATCTTAGCTTAAACAATTATTTTTACCTAAGGCAAGAACTTATCAACATTACTTATCTTATCTGGAAGATACTTTTCAATAACATAGTTAAGTCCCCAGGCTGCAAGTGCTTGCTGCTCTGCTCTAACTTTTAATTTTATTTGTTTTTCCAAAGCTTTTTGCCATTCTTTATGTGCATGTATAAAAGGATCATTTTTCAAACCATCCTTAAGTCTTTTAACATCAATTTCTTTAAGGGGATGTGTTGGTAATTTGTAATCTTCAATGTCATAGGGAGTTACGCCTAAAAAGTGTGCTTGAGGAACACAGAAGTATTTGTTGATGTGTGCGGCGTTTCCACTTCCTACTTTAAGAGTTCTATAAATATTAAGATACCCATATGGGTCTCCATCTGTAAAAACATAAACAGGAAGTTTTTTATCATCAGCTAGTCTTCTGATAAACCTTCTGCAAGCTCTTGTTGGAACTCCACCCATACTTATCAGAATACAGTTCGCTTTTTTCCAATAATTGTGTTTTACAAGTCTTTGAAACATACCTGCAGTTTCTATTGCTAAGATAAATTTTGCTTTTGTTTCAAATTTTAGTTGTTCAACTGTTGAAGGAATAGAATATGCTCCGCTTCCGAACTTAGTGCAATCAATTCTTAACTCTTTACCTTTATCATCTTTGTCTATAACAATTAATGATCCTGCAATATCTCCACCTTTCTCTTCAGGAATAAAGCCAAGTTGTTCTCTATTAACTTTCATCATTGCTTCAACATCGTCCATTATAGAATCGGATTCTGGTTGTTCTTTAAATCTGGCATCTCCCCAGTTCTTAGAAATATAATATGCCTCTCTTTTTGATGCAATGTCTTTCGATTCAATTAATTGTTTTGATAAACCCATCATTTTCAGAGTCTGTGCAAAACTTTTAACTGTGTTTGCACTTAGAGTTCTTGTTTTTTCTGAACCATTTAATTGAAAGTAGCCATCTTTTTTATTATAAGTTACATTACTTAAACTTCTTATTGGAGATTTTAATGTTGGTTTTCTCTTTTGCAAAATAGTTTGATAAATATATTTTGTAATGTCTTTTATTTCTTTAACTAGGTTTCTTTCTGTCATTTTAATCTTTTATAGTTTCATGTTGTTTTTCTGTCCATGCAGGAACTGTTGGACAAACTATTTTTAAACTATTTCCTATCAAATAATATTTTTTATTTTTATTTATTAAAATTGTATCTCCTTCTTCTATTTTGAAAGATTGATTGTCAATAAAGACTTCACCTGTTCCTCTTAGTACATAATAAATTTCTTGGCATTCTTTATTCAGTGCAAATCCTTCTTCAGGATATCTTCCATTTATTTTAGCAACAGTGATACCTATATCTTTTGTATTCATATCATATTCTGTAATAGACATATTTTCAGATATTTTGATTGTCTTTGCTTGATCTTTTTTAATTAACATTTTATTCAGTAATAAATTCCATTTCTTTTGCGTGTTTGATTATTTCTTCAAATAATTTCATTAATTCTGGAAATGGAACTAGATATTTTTGATGTTTATCCCGTAAAACTTGTTCTGTTGCTTTAACTGCTTTCCAATCTGTTTTTATGTGCGCAGCGTGAACCAAAGGGTCAAGTTTATCAATTGCTTTAGCAAATTTTGCTTCAACTGTTTTTAGTTCTCCAAATTCTTGAAATAATAATATTTGTTCTTTAGCAATTGCTTCAGGCATTTCTTCTAACAATCTTGGTAGGATTAGGGTTTCTTTTTTATCTTTCTTTTCTCTGTCTGGTCCATAAAGGGGTGTATCACCTGCCTCTATTTCAATTAAATCATGATAAAGTAATAATCTAAAAACTTTTAATTTATCAATATTATATTTTTCAACAAATCCTTTTTTTATAAGAAAGTATTCTGCTAACATCATTACGCTCCAACTGTGTTCTGCACTACTTTCTGTTCTGCCTTTTAAAGTAGAGTGCCTATAGACTTCTTTAAGTTTATACAAGTAATTAAGTTTTTTAAGTTGTTCACTCATTGCTCATCACTCCCTTCATCATCATCAAACTTCTTTGCAAGTTTTTCATCAAAGTCTGTGTTAGCTTTTTCATCAAAAACCATTTTAGCTATTTTGCCTCTTTCCTGTTCTAATAAACCTTTTAATTCTGTTTCAAGTTGAGCTTCTTGCTCATCAGAGATATCAATTAACTCTTTAATCGCACCTGCTAAGTGTGGAATATATTTTTCTATATAATTTCTTTTTTGAAATTCATCTTTAACTCTCTTCTTTTTAGAAGTATAACGGGCTAATTTTCGACCAACTTCTTGAATCGCTAATTTAATTTCTTTTAATATTTCAGGATATTGTGCAAGTGCTTCTTTGCTTTCAGATGTAAATGGAACCCATACAGATGCAATGTGTAAAACCAAAGTCATTGGCCCAACAGGAATCGATTTTTGAGATTGATTTAGTCCATAATTTCTCCATGAAGTCTGGACAACTGCTTTTGTGAAACCACAAGCACCTTGTTGAAATAAAAGTGGAACTTTATTTGCATACCTCATTAGAGAAATCTGTTTATCACCTGGTTGATTTCCACCATAGGCAAGTGCGATTTCTATTTGAAAAGGGTTTCCTCTATAAACAGATGGAGGTCTTGATGTTGCAGCATAAAACTCTGCATTCACTTCTTTACGAAGACCTTTTTCTAGTTCTGCTTCTCCAATTGGGCTTATGCAATCTGTTGGAGGATTCATTATTTTTACTTCAGAAATTGCTTTAACTAGTTTTTCTGCATTTTCTCTTGAAATTAATTTTGGTTTTTTCTTAGGTTCAATTTTTGCATGTTCGCAGATTTCTTTTACAACTTTTGATGTAACTCTTGAAAACTCTGTTGTGAAAAATTGTTGCAAAGTTTTTGTTGTAGTTGTTTTAAGCATCTTAATAAGAACTCCTAATTCAATTCCATAAGGATGAGGTTTTATTTCTTTAGCTTCTTTAGGCAATTTATTCATTGCTCTAGGAAAAATGTGCTGTTCTGCTTTTGGATTAACATAGACAATAGTAACATGAGGATTTGCAATTGCAGTTTCTTTAAGATATGCATCAATACTTTGTCCTCCTTTTTGATATGAAGCTTCTAAATCAATTGTTATTTTTGTTCCATGATCTTTTGACCAAGTTTTTTCTTCATATTTTAAGATTTCAGGTTTATTCTTTTGGGTATCTAACTTAAGTTCAATATAGTGTGCAGGTTTATCCTTTCCTATTTTAGAAATAATTCTTGCAGGTCTACCAGTTGTAAGTTGACCATACATAACTGCAGCACTGATACCAATACCCTGCTGACCTCGCGATTGTTTTAAAGAATGAAATTTGCTTCCATATAATAATTTTGCAAAGATTTTTGGGATTTGAGCTTTAACAATTCCTGGCCCATTATCTTCTACAGTTATTCTAAATCGGTCATTACCCATGTCAACTATTTCAACAAAGATTTCTGGTAGAACTTCCGCTTCTTCACAAGCATCTAGGGCATTATCAACAGCTTCTTTTATAGTTGTCATTAATGCTTTTCTCTTATTGTCAAATCCTAATAAGTGTCTATTTCTTGAGAAAAACTCTGCAACACCGATATCTCTCTGTTTCCGTGCGAGAATATCTGCTTTAGTTTCTTGTGATGCGACAGCAATTTTTGATTTTTGAGAATCTGGTTGATTTTTGAGCTTTTCTTTTTCTAGAACTATCTCTTCTTCTGCAACTTCTTCCTGGTAATCTGCTAACGATCTCTCTGCGCTCATCTAAAACACCTATAATGAGGTTTAGAAGTTTTATTTATTAATGTTTCTATAGTGATTTAGTCTTATATACTTATAATTACTCACTCAAATCACAAACATTATTAGAATTCTCATCTTGGTATAGGTAGCATATACCTGGTGCAGGATCATTTGTTAATCCTTTTGGGCAAGAAGGAGTATTAACTGCTTCTGCAGTTATCTCATTTTGTTCTACTTTTTCTTCAGTGCAACCACTAAGTAAGGTTAGTACAAGTATTAATAGAATTATTATAACTTGAGTTAATATTCTGTTGTTTTGCAGAGTCCAATAAGATTTCAAGTTATAATAACCAAAAAACCGTTTTGTATGTTTTAGGTTTTTTGTGTTTATTGTTGTTACTTTTTTCATTTTTTCTTAAATATGTTTTTGCTCATTGTAACAATCCATTTCCAATGTTGAATTATGTGGACTAAGACTAATAATCCCATTATTATCCCAGAAATATCGTGCACTCTCATTAAAGTAAGCAGTGTTAATTTGCTAAAACTAAATTTTCCAAGAAGTATTGGTAACTTGATTACTCCTGTTGTAAAAGAAAGCACAAATGAGATTGCCAAAACAACGTCTATCCAGTATTTTTGTAGTAATTTCTTGTTCATTTTTAGAGAGATAAGAATATTTTATTTAAAAGATTTATGGATTACTTAGAACGAATTATTCTTACTTTAGTATAAATAACCAATGCAGGGCTCAGAATACTAATTATTGCAGGAATTAGTGGTAATGATGCAATAACATAAAGGTATAATCCTGACCAAATAAATATTTCTGCCCAGGAGTGTCTATGTTTTTCAAATCTTTTGTAGAGCTTTCTTAATCCTTTAAAGTTAATCAAGATAAAGAATCCCTTTAAGAAAAACAATATTCCAATAATTGAAAAAACATTAAACTTAAAAGAATCATAAGTCATGTAGAAAATTATTGGGAGTGCAGTAATAAAAACTAGTGAAGTTTGTAAAAACCAGAATTTTAATGATGCCCCTGATTTCTTAAGTTTTGCTTCAAGTATTAAAAAGATATAGTGCATTGCCCAAGCTAGGATAAATATGAAAAGTAATAGTTTGCCCCAAACTAATCTGTACTGTAACAATAATACTAAAGCTAACAAAACAAAAGATAAATAATAAGAACTTTTTATGATTTTATTTTTGAATATTGAGTTAAGAATGAATAGAACTACGTTAATTATGATTATAACTCCGAGATAAGTAAGCATTTCCCACATTTTAACTTAATTTAGATTTTTGTCTTTAAATATCTTTGTTATTTGCAAGAATACTTTAAGTCAACCAGTTTTTCTGGTGTGCCAAAAACTATGTTTTTGAGTATTTAACTTAAAGATGAGCTTCTTACAAGTTCAAAAATTGATTCTATAGTAAATCAATTTTTGTTATTTTCCATATATTTCTTAGGATTTGATAGTAGAACATAGGAATCATATTGATCTGGTGCAAGTATTAAATATGTCACTTCTGAGGGTATGGGAATATGTAGAATTATGTTTGTTATATCGTTTGCTACGTCTTCAGGTTCATCGTCATAACCTAATCTTGAACCTATTATTTCATGTTTCCTAGCATCACACTGTAAAAATGTGCTGTTTGGTGGGTCTGCATTTTTAATTAAAGACATTGTCCAGGTTTTCCCTCCATCAGTTGTATGAAGATGTATTTGATTATTTATATATTTCTCTGTTGGGACTGGTTTGATATAATCTACTTGTTTTGTTAATCTTGTTACAAGTTCACTCAAAGGGGTTGCCCTTTTTGTAATTGATTCAATATCCATTTTTCAAATACCTTTGTCTTTTTTTCTCTTCAAATCTTTCTATTGCATAACGCAACATGGTTCTTGGCATAACTTTATAATATTTTTTTAGATATCTCTCTTCTAGTGGTTGATCTCTCTTTCCTACCTCTCTAAGCATCCAACCAACTGCTTTGTGAATAAGGTCATGTTTGTCATGAAGAAGAATTCTTGCAATCTTGAGTGTGTCTACAAATTCATTATGTCTAATAAATTGGAAGCAACTAATCATTGCAATTCTCTTTTTCCATAAATGATTTGATTTTGCAAAGTCATAAAGTATTTTCTTATTTTTATCTAATAAGTAGAACCCTGCAATTTTATATGCTGTTAAATCAACCAAATCCCAATTGTTTATGTTATTGTAGTTTTTCATATAGAATTTGAATACTGACATTTTCTTTTTTTCATCAGCTTTTGCGTATTGATTAACTAATATTCCAAGTGCAATTGATCTATGTTCGTGTATTTTACTATTTAGTAATTCTTGTAAATCTTTTAATGTTAAATTAGCATATTTTTTTGTAATTTCTTTTGATTGTGGTGTTGTTAATCCAAGAAATATATCTCCTTCTCCATATTCCCCTCTGCCTGTTTTAAAGAACTTTTGATAAATTGCTTTTTTTTCTTTATTTGCAAGCTTTTTAATGTCTTTTTTAATTAATTGTAGATTTGTCATTTGCATTGTTTGTAATATTTTATGATTATTTAAGTTTTGTGTATTACTGTATTAATTCGGTTGTGCATCTGTGATGCACAATCCATAAAGTTTATAAGTGGTTGTGCATTTTTAGTTCACAAGCGTGTGTATTTATGCACATGGAGGTTAAAAAAATGACAATAGTTCATGTTAATAAAGAAAATTTTGAGAAGGAAGTATTAAAATCGGACAGACCTGTTTTAATTGATTTTTGGGCACCTTGGTGTGGTCCGTGTAAAATGATGGGTCCTGTATTTGAAGAGTTAAGCGCTGAAATGACTGATTTAAAGTTTGTAAAAATTGACACACAAGAAAATGAAGAATTGGCTCAGCAGTTTCAAATAAGGGGAATACCAACAGTTAGTTTAGTAAAAGGAAGTAAAGAAGTTGATAGGTTTTCTGGATTTGCACCTAAGTCAATGCTTAAACAAAAAATTGAAACAATGATGAAAAATCTATGAGGCAATTAAATGAATATTCAACTAGCTGAAAAAACACAAGATACAGAAACAACAGAAGTAGTTTCATCTACACCAAAAAAAGAAGTAAATCAAATCTATGATATACTTATTGTTGGCGCAGGTGGTGCAGGTTATACTGCTGCAATCTACTCTGCAAGATACAATTTGAAAACCTTAATTGTCGGTGAAGAACTCGGCGGACAAATGAATATTGATTATGAAGTTGAAAACTACCCTGGTTTTAGAAAAATAATTGGTAGAGATCTAATGATCCAATTTGCAGATCATGCTAAAGATCTAGGGACAGAGATAGTTATGGACAAAGTTGAGAACATAGAAAAGATAGACAACAAATTTAAAGTTACAACAATGTTTTCGATTTATTATGCAAATTCTATAATTGTTGCATTGGGAACAAAGAGAAGAATGTTAGGTGTTCCCGGTGAAAAAAAGTTTATTGCAAGAGGTGTAAGTTACTGTTCAACTTGTGATGGTGCATTCTATAAAGATAAAACAGTTGCAATTATTGGTGGTGGAGATTCTGCTTTTGCATCAGCATTTATCTTATTGCAGCATGCAAAGAAAGTTTATATAATTCATAGACGAGGAGAATTTAGAGCTAAACCAGGTATTGTTGATCAGATGAAGAATGATTCTAGAGTTGAATTTGTCATGAATACAAATGTCACAGAAGTAATTGGTAATTCAGGTGTTACAAAAATAAAAACAGATAATCCTGATAAGTCTGAGATAGAACTTGACGGAATATTTATTGATGTTGGTGTAATACCTATAACTGAATTATCTAAAAATATTGGATTAGAACTTGATAATGTAGGGTATATTAAGGTAAATTCAAAACAAGAAACAAACATTAAAGGAATTTATGCAGCAGGAGATATAACAACAGAATCAAATGGAACAAAACAATTGATTACTGCTGCAGCAGAAGGTTCAATAGCTGCAACCACGGCATTTGAGAATAATAGGGAATGTAACAATAAAGATAAGAATGAAACTTGTATAGATTAGGAGGTATGAAAATGGAAAAAATATTACTTACAGGAGCTTTTGGTCAAATTGGTACAGAACTGTTTCCTAAATTACAAAAAAAATACGGAGAAGATAGTGTTATTGCTCTAGCTCATGAGCATGTTCCTGAAAACTTTTTAGGAATCACTGAAAAAGGTGATGTTAGAAATAAAGAAGTTCTAAAAGAAATTATTATAAAACATAAAATTACCCAGATTTATCATTTAGCATCTTTACTTTCAGCTGTTGGAGAAACTAAACCTCAGTTGGCATGGGCAGTAAACATGGATGGTCTGAAAAATGTTTTAGATTTGGCTCTTGAATTCAAGTTGAAAATATTTTGGCCAAGTTCGATTGCAGTTTTTGGTCCAACCACTCCTCGTGAGAATACTCCCCAGGTTACTCCCTGTGAACCTACAACTATGTATGGTGTAACAAAAGTTGCAGGAGAACTTCTTTGTCAATATTATAATTTAAAGTATGGATTAGATGTTAGAAGTGTACGTTTTCCTGGCCTAATCAGTTTTAAAGCAGAACCTGGTGGAGGAACAACAGATTATGCAGTAGCAATATTTTATGGTGCTTTAAATGATAAAAAGTATACTTGTTTTGTTAATGAAGAAACAGTTTTGCCCATGATGTATATGGATGATGCTATTAAATCAATAATAATGTTAATGGATGCTGATTCAGATAAAATAAAAATCAGAACAAGTTATAATCTTACTGCAATAAGTTTTTCAGCTAAAGAATTAGAACAAGAGATACAGAAGGTAATTCCTGAGCTTAAAGTTGAATATCAACCTGATGCAAGACAAAAAATTGCTGATTCTTGGCCAAGGGTTATCGATGATTCAGAAGCTAGAAAAGATTGGGGATGGAAACATGATTTTGATATAACTAAAATGACTGAAGTTATGCTTGAAAACTTGAAGAAAAAGTTAAATAAATAAAAACAAAAACTAATGTTTTTGGTCATTTACCAAGATAAATAAAACAAAAAATAATAATCATTTTTTGATCATTTACTGGAGATGAATAAAATGAAAATACAAGAACTTTTTGAACAAAATATAATTTCATTAGCAAAACAACCAAAAAATAATGATTTTAATATTGAAGATTTAACTAAATATAATCTTTTACTTATTCCTATAGACCATGATTATCCTGGTGGTTCTGCTGCAATGCATAATGCGGTTTTTGAAAAGTTTCTTCCTAGTTATAGAACTATATTTGTTGTTTCAGATCCAAGTAATGCTAAACTAATTTTCGAAACATTTAGAAATGATCCTTCTTATGTTGGGGGAGGAGTAGGTTCTGGATTTAAAGACAAAGCAATCAAATATGTTGATGAACTTGACGATTCTGCTAGAATAGTTGGGAGTATAAATGTTATAAAAAAAGTAGACAATAAGCTTGTTGGTTATAATACAGATGGTGTTGGGTTTCTTAAAGGTTTAATTACTGAATATCCTAATGCTGTTAAAAATAAAAACATTGTTCTTCTTGGTGCAGGAGGAACAGCACTTGCTATTGCTTATGAATTAGCAAAATCAAAGCCAAAACAGATTACTATTCTTAATAGAACAGTAAGTAAGGCAGAATATATCTCAAAACTTATTAGTTCTTATGTAAACACTACATTTAGTGGTGAAGGGGATATTGCAAAATATTTACAAAATGCAGACCTTGTAGTTAATACATCAAATAAAGGTGCAGGATCATTCAAAAAGTATAGTGCTTTTGGCCCAATAACAAATGACTTTGAGGAAGATGAAAGAATTGCAAAGCAAAACCTTTCTAAGCTACCTAAAAAGGCTATTGTTGCGGATATTATTCTCGAAGGTTTTTCTAAAACATTAGAATTTGCACAACGAGCAGGTTATAGAATTCATAATGGTAAAAGTATGAATTTATATCAGGCAGTACCTGCACTTAAAATAATGGCTCCACTTAAGAATGTTGATGAGCAAACACTAGAAATTATCATGCGTGATGCTTTATGATTAAACTTGAACTTTCAAGAAATGAAATGGCTTTTCGAAAAAGATATGAACAAACAGTGTTTGATGGAACTCTCACAACTGTTTTTCGACCAGGGAACCGTATGTTTCCTAATTGGAGGGGTTATAAAAAAGGAGAACAAATTACTGCTCGAATAATAAAAAAAGTGGGTAATGATGCTAAACTTATCTCTCCTGTTTTTACCAAAAATAAAAAACAAGTTAAAATAAAAAATATTGAAGTAATAAATATGAATAATTTGAACAAAAAAGATTTTATTTATAGTTGTCCTAATGTAAAAACAATTGATGATTTAAAAAAGCAGTTCGTTTGGGTTTATAATAAAAAACCAGAAGAATATAATAATATTGTTACTAAAATACAATTAGAATATGTTTAAAACAAAAAATAAGAATCATTTTTTGATCATTTATCAGAGATAAATAAAATGGTAGAATATATGTGCAAACAATTTGAGTTTAACTCACTGGTTAAGTGTAGTTTTTCTTTGTCAGATTCAGAACTAAAGATATTTTTAGAGCTAATGAAGTGTAATAATCCTATCTGTGTTGTTGCATTATCAAAAAAGATTAAACGAGATAGAAGCACAATACAGAAAGTTATGAAAACACTTCTTGAAAAAGATTTGGTTGTTAAGAAAAAAATCAATCTTGAAGAGGGAGGGTACATATTTTATTATTCACCAAGATCTAAGGTTGAATTAAAGAAACAAATGCTAGATTCAATTGAAGTTTGGCATTCTAATGTTAAGAAAGAAGTAATGAAGTGGTAACTTATGAGAAAATTATTGCGTAAAAAAGAAATAAGAGAACTTAAGGGATTACTTAAAGAAGAAGTTCTAAAAAATGCTAAATTTGAACAGTTTAAAGATGATGATGGAGAATTTGTTTTTGCAGATGCGGTTCCTTTGTTGTTTAAGTATAACAATAAGTGGATTTTAACTTTACATTCTTTAATAAAAGAGTCTAATGAAATTCAATACAAAGAAGTTGTTGTTGATGCAGGTGCAATAAAGTTTGTTGCAAATGGTGCAGATATAATGCGACCAGGAATAACCAAGATTGATAAAGAAATTTCTAAAGATGAAATCATAATTGTTAGAGAAGAAACCCACAATAAGCCTCTGGCTTTAGGTTTAGCAATTTTTAGTGGGCAGGATATGAATTCTGCAACTTCAGGAAAGGTTGTAAAGAGTATTCATTATATTGGAGATTCTATTTGGAATAAAAAGTTATAGATCGCTATTCAATATATTTTTAAAGCAACTAGTTTTCTTTTTGTTAAAATGATAATTCCAAACTATAAACAAAAAAATATTGTAAATCTTACGAGTTCTATACTCTCATCTTTAGGTGTAAAATCTCAGTACGCAAAGTTAAAAGGTCTAAGCTCTACTAATCTTGAAAAGAGAGAAAATATTGTTCTGATTGTACTTGATGGATTAGGTTATGAATGGCTTGTTAATAGAGCACCAAATTCATTTATGGGCAAAAATTTGAAAGAAAAATTAGGTTCTGTATTCCCATCTACAACTGCAGCTGCAATCCCCATGTTTATGACTGGTTTCCCTGCACAACAGCATGCTCTAACTGGGTGGACTGTTTTTTTTAAAGAAATTGGTGCTATGGTTAATGTTTTACCTTCAATGCCAACCATGGGCGGTAACACTTTTTCTGATTATGGAGCTCATCCTGATGAATTATATAATTTTACTTCCCTTTTTAAGAATATTAAAAGAGATTATTATGTTGTAACTAAAAAAGGTTTATTATCATCAGATTTTAATTCAAAGGTTACTTCGAAATCAAAGAATCTTGTTTATTCTGACGGGTCAGTAAATCATCTTTTTAGAAAAATAAAAAAAGCAATAAAAACTAAAGGGAAAAAATATGTTTATGCTTATTGGCCTTTTTATGATATGCTATGTCATCATCATGGGCCAAAATCTAAAGAAGTAATGAAACACTTTATTGATTTTGATAGAAAGTTGATGAAATTTATTTCAACCATTGATTTGAATAACACAACTGTTTTATTAACTGCAGATCATGGCTTTGTTCAAACTTCAAAGTCAAAAGAGATTTATGTTAAAGATCATCCCAAACTGAAAGAGTGTTTAACAATGCCTCTTTGTGGTGAAAACAGGGTTACATATGCTTATGTTAAACCTTCAAAAACGAAAGATTTTGAGAAGTATATGAAAACAAAGTTATCTTCTTATTGTAATATAATTAAGAGTGATCTTGCGATTAAAAAGAATTATTTTGGTTTGTTTAAGGCAAATCCCAAACTTAAAGACAGAATTGGTGATTATATAATTATTATGAAAGAGAATTATGTTCTTAAAGATTATTTGATAAATAAAAAATCACCTGGTTTTGTTGGGCAGCATGCAGGTGTTTCGAAAGAAGAAATGTTTGTTCCGTTGGTTATTTTTGATGAATAATTTCCGTAATATTTCCGGATTTTTAAGTAGTATTTTATAAATAACCCTTACTTTCTTAATGTAAGGTGATTAAATGGCAAACTACAGAGAAGTTAAATATTGCAGAAGATGCAAAAAGAGATATTTAGTGGATAAAGGTGAAGGAAAAAAAGTATTCTGTGAAGATTGTTATAAATTAGTTCTTAAAGAACGAGCTAAAGCTGCTAAAGAAGATGAAGAAAAAGATTCTAAAGAATAATTAAATTAATAAATTAACCACCTTTTTATTCTATTATGCGTACAATATTCTTCCATGGAGATAGAAACAAAAAACAAATTGCCATTACTTTTGACGATGGCCCTTCTAGTATAACTTTTAAAATTTTAAAAGTTCTAAAAAAAGAAAATATTCCTGCAACATTTTTTATTATGGGTAAAAAAGTTAACAATAATAAAAAAGTTCTAAAACAAATGATTAAACAAGGTTGTGAAATAGGAAATCATACTTATAATCATACTGATTTAAATTTTAAGTCTTCTAAGGTTATAAGAACAGAACTATTAGATACTGATAGAAAGTTAGGGGATATTAATATTAAAACAAAAATAATGCGTTGTCCTCATTTTAGATTTGATTCGAAAGCAGTTTCTGTCATTAAAAAATTAAAAAAGATGATGATTTTTGTTGATATTGATAGTTTAGATTGGATAAAAATTTTACCCATGAAGTTTATAATTTTCTTCGTTTTAATAAGAGTAAGAAATGGTTCAATAATCGGCTTCCATGACTATCTTGAAGGAATTGGTGATAACAAAAGAGTTGTTTCTATTGTTCGGGATGTAATTCGTAAATTAAAGAAAAGAGGTTACACAAATTGGTTACTGTTTCTGAGATGTTGGAGTTTTAATATTATTTTTAACAAGAGTGGCAACTTGATGGGGTATATATTCTTTTATATTATATTTTTCTAGAAATAATTCTACCTTTTTCATGTTGTTAGCTAGGTTATTGTTTTCATCTTTACAAACAACTTCTATTGTTAGTGGTATATTCTCAACATCTTCTATGTAAATAAATAGATCATTTTGTTTATATTCCAATCCTGTTCTTTCAAATGAAAATTGAATTTCTAAATTGCTTAAATGTTTTCTTGCTTCATCTAAAGAATTACATTCAATAAAGGGAGAACCTACTGGCATCCTAAATATTTGAAAAGCTTTCTTCCATGTTATATCTTTTTTAAAAAAAGGGTAGTATTTTCCAATTTTCATATTTGGCCAATTATTCTTTTGTATGTGCCTAACCCATTTTAGATTTTTATCTGTATTCTCTGGACTAAGAACATAATCTGTGAATGTTGATTCACCTAGAAATTCTGAATCTGCTTTTATATTAGCTATTAGGTTTTTATTCAAATAAGCTCTTTTGCACGCATATTTTTTTAGATCTGTCATATTAATCATTACTCTTTATTAATTTAAAAAATTAATCCTAAAATGCTATCTTTTTCTCTAATAATCTAAAGCATGTTCCTATTGCAATTGCAATAAAGAGTGATATAACTAACTTGTAAATAAAGAAAGTTACACCAAAATAATTTATTTCAAAGAATATTCTTCCAGGACCAATCAGTGTTTGTCCTGTAATGAATGCAGCGATTATACTTAGTGGTATACCCTTATCTTTTAGTGTCTTTAAAGTTGGTAAGAACCCTATTAAAGGGCCTGGTGTAGCAATTCCTATTGCAGAGGCTTTTATTATATTCTTTTCATTTTCTTTTAAAGATTTTTTTAGTTTATTCTCATGTAAATATAATTTTATTATCTGTGAAACGATTATTGCGATAATGATCACTGGGAGAATTGTTATGAATTTAATGAAACTAGAAGATAATATTTCAACAATCATAATAATACCTCTATCAAGATTCCTCCGGCAGTAACTAAAATTGCAGTAAGGATGGTTCTAACTGTGAAAAATTTCATACCAAAATATTTTATACTCATGTATTCTCTTGCAAAAGATTCTGTAATAACTTCTCCTGCAACTAATGCGAAGATAACTCCAAACCCTGCACCTTTTAATAATAAACTTGCCGCGATTGGATAAGTTGCATATCGCGGTATTGGTAAGATTATGCCTATAAGTGCAGCCAGCGGGATGGCCAGATAAATATTTTTGCCTATTAAGCTGGCAATAATACTATTTGGAATGTAAATTTCTATTAGAACACCAATTATTATTGCAATAAAAAATAAAGGCAATATTGTTTTCATCTCTTTGAGAGAATTGATTAGTATTGTTTTTGTTTTGTTCATTTAATTTGCTCAAATACTATTTCATTGTTGCAATTAAAGAATCTTTGTCTATAAAAAGATCAAGCGCATCAACTACTGATGGTACAATTATATCAGCAAATGGTATTACATCTATATGAATACCTTCTTTTTGTAAGGTTAAGATTGATATTTTTGCATGTTTGAATGTTTCTATATCTATTCTAGAATTACCAATGCTTGCACAATGTTCTGGCTCAAGATTTAGAATTGCTTTTTCTTTTTCTTTTTGGTTTTTGCAGATCTTATACTCAATTCCAAGTTTTTTACATAGCTTGTCTGCATTTCCTCTCTGATTACCAGTTAATAAAATTATATTATAACCTATTTTTTCTAGTTTTTTGATTTTTTTTACTGCACCAGAAATAATTTTTCCTTTAACAGATAGTGTTCCATTAAGATCAAGAAGGATTGTTTTTATTTCTATTTTTTCTCTATTAGGTATGTCAAATATCATTATAAACCTCTTTTATTTACTGCCTGTCACTGAAAGTCATTTACTTTCCATAAACAATTTTTTTAGCTGTAGGCAGTGCTTTCTTAACTTTTGTTTGATGTTCTGTTAAGAATTTTCCTAACCATTTTTTGCAATTATTTTTGCATTCACCACAAAGAAGATTTCCTGATTTGCAATCTTTGTAAGTTTTATCCAGGAATTTATCGTCAGTATTGTGGAATTTGAACATTTCGTAAACTTTACAAATATCAGGGTTAGCACCTTTTGCTCTTTGTTCTTCAAGAGTATCCCTCCCACCAGTAAAAGTTTTATTAATTTTTTTCTCCATTTCTTTTAATGAATCATTTAGAAAAACTGCAGTATTTGGCTCAGAAGTGCTCATTTTGTTACCTTCTTTTAATCCAGATTGGTGAATAAAGTAAAAGAATGAAGGAACTTCAATATTGTAATTGATTTTTTTGGATACGTCTCTAGTGATTCTTGCATGAGGGTCTTGATCTAAACCGATACCTGTGATTGTTGGAGCTTTCCCAAACATAAATGGGAGTTGGACATGCAGAATATCTGCAATTTGTAGCAGAACTGCAGACATTTTCCCTAGGTCTACATGACCATATATTGCTTGAAACGTATTTTGTGTAATTTTTTTAGAAATCTCATAAGTTAGTTGATAATACTCTTTCTCTTTTTGAGATTGAACATAAATATCTTTTGGTTTTACACCAAGAGCAATAAGGTCAGCCACATTTCTTACTGCAACTTCTTTGGCGACTTCAATGGTTGCAACTTTTGAATCAGGTCTACTAACATAGCCGTCAATGTCACAAATACAAAATTTACTCTCTGCACCTAATCTTTTGAATAAGTTGAAAAAATCTACATCTACTTTGTGCCCAAAGTGTAAGTCTCCAGAACAAGCAATACCTGTTAGTTGTAGAAATTTCTTTTTGTTCTTTATTGCATTTGAAATTTTACTGAAATCTCTTTCTGCAATAATTATTTTTCTTTTGAAAAGATAGTTATCTGTTAGATTGTAATCTTTAAATTCATTTAGCCCGAATTCTTTGAATACGTGCTTATAATTGGTTATTTTATTGCTTCCCCATGCGTCTATTTTTGTCATGGCTTATATTAAGAGTGGCTTTTTATAAAATTTATTGTAAAATTATAGAAAAGTTACTTGAAAAGAAGCATAATTTTATTTATTGTTACTTTGCTTAGAATTTTGCTTTTATGAGTTTCTTTAGGTTCTTCAAAAACTTGTGTTTTAGAACAAGTATTTTTTAATTCTTCTTTGTCTTTAGCATAACCAATTATTTTGGTTTCAGTATTAAAATTTCCGCCATTATACTTTGCAATTGTTATTTTTATTTCAGAGTTTTCTCTTGTTGGTGCAGAGAATTGTTCGTCTGTATCAGGTGCAAAATTCTTCGCTATTCGCATATACAATCTTTTCCCCCAATCATAATCTATTTGAGATAGTTCATTTATTCCTGTTCCTGAAAAAACACTTTGTGTTAAGTTATTTTGTAAATTTGGTGTTGATATGGCTTGTATTAGCTTTTGGGTCATTATCGATTGCTCATTTGTTCCTAGGCTTACAGTTGCGCCCCAAATTCTATTTCCCCAGTATAAATATTCTATTGTGGATTCATTAGCTTCAAGACTCGCATTCCATAACACTAGGACATAACCCATTTGTCCATTAATTGCCAAGCAATCTGTTTGATCATCTCGATATTCAAAATATCCATTAAATGGTTGATGATAATTATCTGTGAATTCTGCAACTTGACTAAGACTAAAGTTTATATTTGCTAGTTCATTGTTACCAACATTATAACCCTCAAACCCAGCTGTGCAAATACTGTAGGTCATTATATCCTCATTATATTCTGATTGTCTAACTGTGCCTGAATTATCCCACCTAAATAATTGATGAAATAAGTCATTGTGTAATGTTGATTGATTATATATTTCTGGAATTAGTGTGAAGTTTAAGTTTTGATCTACATTAGGTGTTCTTACAAATCTTTCGCTGGTAATATAATTTTCTTTCTCTATAGAAAGTGAATCTCCATCACTGCCATATTCATAAAATCCCAAAAATGTTTGATAATCGTCTATAAATAATAAATCGCTAAGTGAAGTATAACTATTTATTGTGCTATTATATATTGGTTCTCTTGTATAGTGATCTATAACGTGTCCGACAACTGCTTTGTGTGAAGGGATGTAATTAACAAAAAACACTTGTTCGTCATATTTTTGTCCAAGAGAAATGTTCGATTCAATTTGAATTTCATTGTTGATATGATAATCTAAGTTTAACTCTGGAAGAAAGTTTACGGTTAGAATCCATGTTTCTTCATCAAAGTTAAAATAAGCGTCTATATCGCTAAATTCGTAATCAAAATTAAAATTTACGTTTTCTGGCTCACTGGTTACAATATAATCATTAAGGTTGTAAACAAATTGGTGATTATCTGCTTCATTAATAGTGTAATCAGGAATGTTAGATATATTAAAATAATTAGTAACATTAAAATCAAAGTTCCAATCTTGATTTAGTCTGAATGTATAATTTGTATATGTTGATCCAAAGTTTATTGAGCTTCCTGTTGGTTCAATTTCAAAAAAGAAGTTTTTGTTTCTATAAAATGGATACCTTAAGTCACGGTCTTCTCTTGAGTCAATTTCAATTATTTTTGATTGCGTAAACGGACTTCCAGTCCCTCTTACTGCAGGTATTGTGTTATTATTCACCACATATGCCCTTGAATCAATAATAAAACTAATATTGCCATTTTCATTTGTTAACCCTTCAAATTCATAGAATTCTAAAGGATCTGAATAAAGATATACGTTTGCGTTCTCAACTGAATTATTGAAGTAATCTTCAACGTGTATTGTGATATTACGGTGTGGTCCTGCTTGAACTAGGCCACTTAGAATTATTAAGACTGTTAATAATATTAGCAGGTGTTTTCTCATATTTTTAGATTTGATTTTTAGTTTATAAATTTTTCTGTTTTTTAATCACTACACAGTGAACATTTTTAAATGAAACCAAAAGATTTATATATAATTCACTACTGAAAAAGGGTTACACTTAAAATTAAGAGGTGATATTTTGACTAAAAAAAAAGAACAAAAATTATCAGCAGAAACAAATCCAAATGGTCTTGTTAAAATTATTGTTGAGCAAGTGTATTCAACCATCAGTGCTGAAACTCAAGCAGAATATGATTCAATCATTGCTATGAGGGATCCTATTTTATATGCTGATAAAGAAGGTGATAATAATGAGTAATTATGAAGACTATGAAGAAAATGTTTGGAGTGAAGATTATGAAGATAGTTATCATGAAGAAAATTATGAGCTAAATGAAGAACAACTCGAAAAATTAAAAGAACAAGAAGAGTATGCTAATCTTTCTGATGAAGAAATTTACGAAAAGCTTCTTAAAAAAGGGCAAGAAGAAGAATATGAATATGATGAAGTTGTTGGTGGAAGAGATAAGAAAACTGTTCTTTCTGCACTTAACAAAAAACGATTGGGCCAATTTGAAATGGACGAATTGTTCAATAAATTAGGAGAGTAAATGAAGATTTCTGATAAAAATGAAGCATTGAGTCTCATTTGTTCATGCAATTTAAATAATAATGCGGATTTTTTGGTGATTATTCAATAAGTTTAAATATTATTAATAAATAAAAAAAATAAAATGGGAACATTCGAATATGAAGGGAAAAAAATAAATATTCCTAATAAATTATTGTATATTACACACATACCTATTAACGATGCTTCAGGTGAAAAATCAAAACTAGTTGGTGATTGGGTGTCTGATGATCAGCTTGAACATCTCATAACGCATTATGGTCTTTCAGGAATGGTTAATTTCTTAGAAAAAGAAATTAAGGTATATAAGGTGAGAGTAAGTAGTCCGGATAATTATAAGTATTGTGAAATCGAAGGTGAAAAGCATTCTGTCTCTTCAATTTCTGATGATATAAAAAACTCGATAACTGCCTTTGAAAGAATTAGGAATGATATTCTTAAAAACTAAATCTCTTTTTTCTGATGAATTGCATTAGGTGCAGCACCCCCGTGCCAAGTGAAACGAGGACGTATTCTCATTGGATACATTTTTTCATTAGTATCGTCAAAAATGATTGCAGCGCCCTTAACTCTGGGAAGATTATCAAGTTCTTCTGTTAAACCCTTTCTCATATAAGATTGCATAAGCATTCCAAGCGCATCTGTATCCATTTTTGCAGTTATTCTATGAGAAATAACAATATCTGATTGGGTCATAACATCAGTGTGAATTTTTCCAGGCTGTTGTGTCGCTAATATTAAAGAAATACCTGGCTGTCTACCTTCCCTCATAACAGTTACAAGAGGATCTGTTGCAAGAGTTTTTCCTTTTACAGGAAGAAACTCGTGAGCTTCATCTATGACTAACCAAACTAGAGGAGTGTCTTTTTTCTCTTCGTCTTTAGAACCAAAAAAATTCATTTGTCTATCAATTTCATTAAACTCTTCAGTTTTTCTTGCAGTCATTCTCTGAATAAATAATTTTTCTGCAACCAGTCCTATAACTAAGTTCTTAATATTCCAAGAATTAGGAACAGTTGCATAACAAGAAACATCTAGAACAGTAATTTGCCCTGGTTTTACTAATTCTGATAACTTAGTTCCCTCTTCATTGAATAAACCCCAAGGTTTTGTGTTCAAAAAAAGATTTTTTGCATTACCCTTTGTGATATCTGCGTAATCACTCTCTTTAATTTTTTTAACAATATCTTCCATAGAATAATTATCAGTATCTTCTTTAAGATTATTAATAACATCACTTATTAGAACTCCAACATCACTTGTTTGTTTGACCCCTAAAGTCATACACCAGTTGTTTGCAGATAATTCAGATGGTTTAATTGAGAAAGGATAATCTGTCGGAATTCCTTGTTTTTTGAATTTATCATAGTGCCCTGTTGGAGTAAATATTTGAACATCAAGAGGTTTTGGTTCAAGATTCCATTGTCTTAATAGTTCTGCATCCTCTTTATTCGGATACTTCATGGTCCAATAAATTCCCATTGTATCTAATAATATTATAGAAAGATTTTGTTTTATTTCATGAGGAAGATCAGCCATTCCCTCTGCAATCACACCCATTGTGTAAGATTTTCCTCCGCCTCTTTTACCACAAATAAAAACAACATGCGCTCCTGCAATATCCATAAAAATCTTATTAGAAAGAGTCTGATCTCTACCCATTTTAATATAGTGTTTGCCTATAAGAACTGTTCCTTTCTCACCAAACTTTTTTCTATCTCTTTCGTTACGCCCAACAATAATATTTTGCATATCTAGTTATAGAGATTAATTGTTTAAAAAACTTGTTGATTTTTAATATAATTAAACCTTAAGATTTAAATACTCTTGACCTTTTCTTATTAATATGAGTCCTTTAGAATTAATAGAAGAAATAAAAGAAAGTTATTATGATTCTGTAAAGAAATATATTGCTGAAGGAGATATTGTAATGGCTGCTGGAGAGATGAACGTTTTTAATATGCAATATTTTCATTTGCATAAAAGCGAGCTATCACCTTATACAAATGGTTTAACGCTTATTGCTGAAGGTGCAAAATTACAAGATGTTCTTTCACAGGAAGGTCAAACAAAAAATGGTTGTGCTAAGGCAGTAAAAACTTTTGAAATGTATTTAAATCAATTAGAGCTTGCAATGAAATCTAATAACAAACATAGTCATAGAAAGAAAAGAAGTAAATCTTTCTAAATTTAATTATTTAAAGCTAATTAATCTGCATAACCTAGAAAATCTATCCTGTTGGTAACATCCAGGTATTCTTTTGCAGAAACACTGTTTCTTGCATACGCATAAATGCTTTTGCCTGAAAGTGGAGCTTCTTTTAATTTGCTGCAAACTCTGACTGGTTCTGTAAGGACTTCAGAATATTTTTTCTTTAGAAGTTTAAGTGAATCTTTACAAATTTTATTTCTTTTATCATACATTGTTGGAATAATTGCTGAAATTTTAAGATTATGTTCAAAATAGTTGTTAATACTAGCAACTGCCTTTTCCATTTTCTCAAGTGCATCTAGTCCTAAAAAATCTGTTGAAACAGGAATTATTGCCTCATTTGCAAAAAGAAGTGCATTTTGGTTTAGAAGACCCAATGATGGTGGACAATCAAGAATAATATAATCGTAATCTGAATCTTTTAGTTCTTTTAATTTTCTTATTAGTGTAGTTTCTCTTGAATCATACCCTGTCATTATAACTGCTGCTTTTTCAAGAGTTTCTTTGCTTGTAATTAGGTGAAGGTTTTCTGTTAATTCCATAATACAATCTTTGTATGTAATATCTTTATCTGTTAATAGATTAAACATATCTCTTTCAGAATATTTATTAAAATACGTGCCAATATTACCCTGTGCATCAAGATCAATGATAAGAACTTTTTTGCCCATTGACGCTAAACCTGCGCTAAGATTGACAGTGGTTGTTGTTTTGCCAACACCACCTTTTTGATTTATTACTGCGATTTTCCTCATTTCTGCATCACCTTCTGTTTGAGGTCTTTCTATGGGGTATTTAAACCTTTTGGAAATGATGTTGTTTTTGATTCTCAATAAATCTATCTTCAACCTTAAAGATTGAAGATAAAGCTTTATTGGATGACATCCTTCTAATTGAATACCTCAACCTTAAGGTTGAGGAGGGTGTCATACAGATAGGTTTTTATATCTCAAATGATTCTTCTCTTTATGGTGATTATAACTCTTGGGAGAATAATAGATTTTACTAAGGCTTCTGCAAAAATTAAGAAAAATCAATCTATGGAAGAGACGCTCAAGGATTTGATGAATTTTTCTGATGAAAGACTGAGAAGAACAATTCTAAAGAATATTCCATCGATAATTCATGATTCTTTATGGTCTTATTGGAGAGATCCAGGTTATAGGGATGATGCTATTAATTTTGTAACTGAAAATGGTATGAATTCATTTCCTTTAAGAAACGTATATGAACATTTACAAAGTTTAACTCCTGATGCAAATGAACCTTATGGTGTGCACATTAATTCTGTAAGACATCTTGCACATTTTATGATGGCTTATGTGGCTGAGAAAAAAAATCTTAGACTAGAGAAGATATATATTTAGAGATTAAAGTCATCAATGAATTCTAGAATTTGTTTGTATTTTTCAAGATATTTGAATCCCTGATCTGTAAGTGTGATGAATTTTTTACCTTTTTTGTCAGTAATTTCTTTAACAAAATTCTTTTCTTTTAATTCAGCAAAATAGTCACTGAAGCTTTGACTTGAAAGATTAGAAACTCTCAACAGAGGAGTAGGTTTAATAGAATTATGATTGTCTCTAATAATTCTTAATATATCATAAATTACTTCTAACCGATCTCTTTTTCTAGCCATCTCAAACTCACTTGGTAATCTTAATAATTTTGATAGTAATTAATATTAATAATAAAATTGATATAAGATAAATTATCCATCCTATGATTGTGGATACTGTTACTAAAACAAAAAGCGCAATGCCATTGATTATCCATGATGCAAAGAATAGTATGTATACAATGTGAAATTGTGATGTAGATTTCTTTTTTTTCTTTGATTTGTTGTGTCCTTTAATTATCAGTATCATTGCACTTATGAAAAATACAATTTGTGTTAATCCGAATAGTATGCTTCCTTCTCTTCCGAACATGAAACTTACAATTGCAATTGTTGCTGCAATTAAATGTAATCTTTTTGAAATCTTGTTAGGATTTTTGAATTTCTTCCATATCATACTGTGAATAAGGTATAACAATGCCATTGAACCTGCATACATTATTAATAATTGGGGAAGACCATGCAGTCCTAAATTTCTAAATTCCAACCTTCCAAAAATCATTTTTTGTATGGAAACAATTGATCTTAACAAATAAGTTATTGCAAAAAATAAGAAGCTTAATCTAAAATATTTAATTCCTTTATATTGACTTAATTTGTGAACTTCTTTTGTTCTAAAATAGATAATTAAACAGGTTGCAATCATTATTATCGCATAACCTATTTCAATCCACAATGTTGGTCTCATAAGTATTTCTGGTGGCGGCATAGTATTATTTACCTCTAGGTTTTTTATTAAGTTAACCCTTTTCCTTATAAAAAGAAGGTGGACTTTAAGTGTACATTTTTTCTTCTTCTTGCTTATAAAGAAGTTATTCCTTTCTACTCTGTATTAAACATTTAAGGTGATAAAATGAAAAATAAAGGAATAGCTGGAATGTTGGCCATATTTTTAATTGGACTAACATTGTTTATAGCACCTGTTTCTGCTTTTGCAGGAAGAGGTTTTGGTCAAAGCCAAGAAGTTCAAGATGCAACAGAATTAGACAATTTTGAAGTTTGGGTTGAAGCACATGAAACTATGCTAACAGAAGAAAGATTTAATGAAGCTGTTGAAAGACATCAAAATTGTGGGAAAGATCAAGAAGCAAGAGAATTAATGCGAGATGCAATTGAAAATAATGATTACTCTGCATGGAAAGAATCTACTGAATCATTGGATCATTATCCTTTGGATGTGGAGACATTAACTGAAGAGGATTTTACAACTCTTGTTGAAATGCATAATGCAAGATTATCTGGCGATTTTGAGACTGCTGATGAACTTGCTGATGATTTAGGATTTGAAAGACCTATGCAAAGATCAGGAGAAGGTAGAGGTTTTAGAGGTCAAGGTTCAGGAATGAGATCTGCTTTCAATTAATTTTTTTATTTTTTATTTCTAAATGTGGACTTAAAGTGTACATTTTCTCTTCTTCCTGTTTATAAAGGAAATATCTTATTTTGATTACTATGACAAAAGAAATGCTTGTGGAATTAAAAAATGTACATAAAATTTATCAGATGGGTGAAGTTGAAGTCCCAGCATTGGCAGGTGTGTCTTTAAAGATAAATAAAGGTGATTTTATTGCAATTATTGGTGCTTCTGGTTCAGGTAAGAGTACCATGATGAATCTTGTTGGTTGTTTAGATACTCCTACAAAGGGAACTATAACTTTAAAATCAAAAGACATTGCAACCTTATCTGAATCTGATCTTGCAGTATTAAGAGGTAAAACAATAGGGTTTATTTTTCAACAATATAATCTTATTCCTAATCTTTCTGCTTTTAGTAATGTAATTCTTCCCCTAGAATTACAAGAAGTTAATCAAACCCTTGCAGAAGAAAAAACATCCAAGGTGCTGGCACTTGTTGATCTAGCCGATAAGTCAAAGCATCTACCATCTCAATTATCTGGGGGTCAGCAGCAGAGGGTTTCCATCGCCAGATGTTTAGTTACTGATCCCGAGATAATTTTGGCTGATGAGCCAACTGGTGCTCTTGATTCTAAAACAGGTAAAGAATTATTGGAATTGTTAACTAAACTTTGGAAAAAAGAAGGTAAAACAATTATTATGGTAACACATGACTTAAATTTAGCCAAATATGCACAGACAATTGTTGAGTTGAAAGATGGTAAGGTTATTCGTTATGAAGAAAATAAATCATTCAATAAAATTAAACTTATTGATGACTAAAACTACAATGAAAAAAATAAGTTACGAGGATAATAAAATGAAAAAATATAATTTATTAATATTAAGTTTAATGATTTTTTTAGTTAGTATTAATGGTGTGTTTGCAGGTTCACAGACAGGAGTTGCTTTGGTTAGTCAAAGTCCGGATCCTGCAGTTGCAGGGGATTTAGTCGAATTGAGAATTAGTGTTTCTAATCGGGATGCAAGTTTTTCTGATAATTTGTTTATTGAATTAGGTTTAGCTTATCCTTTTAATTCAGTATTTGGTGAAGAATATATTGAAGAAATTGGTGTATTGACTGGGTATCAATCAGGTGATGAATCAACAATCGTAAAATATCGTGTAAAGGTAGATAACGATGTTGTTTCAGGTACTTATCCTTTGATTGTTAAGGCTTATAGTGATTCAGAAGAATATATTATTAATAAGGAAATTTATGTTGATATTGAGAGTAAGGATAGTGCTGAAATAATTTATATTAACACTGTTGAACTTGAACCTGGTAATACTACTCCTGTTGAATTTACTATTTATAATGTTGGTTCAAGCGTTTTAAGAGATTTAACTTTTTCTTGGGAAAATGAAGACGAAGCTATTTTACCTGTTGGTTCAGGTAATAGTAGATATATAAAATATTTAGGGGTTGGAGAATCTTATAAGCTTGTTTATAATGTTATTGCAGATTCAGAAGCAGATCCTGGATTATATAAACTTGATTTGTCTTTGTCTTATGATGATCCTTTAACAAATGAATTAAAAATAATTTCAACTAATGCAGGTATGTATATTGGTGGAGGAACAAATTTTGAAGTAGCATTTTCCGAGGTTGAGGGAACTGAGTATTCTTTTACTGTTGCAAATATTGGAACTAATAATGCAAATTCTGTGTCTGTTGTTGTTCCTGAACAAAATGGTTGGTCTTTCGTTGGATCAAATACAGAATTAGTTGGTAATCTTAACAAAGGAGACTATACTATTGCAAGCTTTGATTTGCAAAAATTTAGTTCAGATAATGAAATTATTATTGATGTGGTTTATACTGATACTAAAGGGATAAGAAAATCTATTGAAAAATCAATCAGTCTTGGTTCGATTGAGACAACTATAAATAATACTAATAGGTATATTAATCAAGCTCCTAATGGTCAATCAAAGAATGGAATGAGGGAAATGTCTGGAGGATTAGGGACAATAATGATCACAATGAAATGGGTTGGTATAGGTATAATAGTTTTAATTGCTGGAATTGTAGGTTTTAAGATTTACAAGAAAAAGAAAAAAAACAATAAGAAAAAATAATAATAACCTTCTTATTTTATTAAATTAAAAAATGAAACCACACAAATCATTCAGACACGCCTTGAATATGGTTATTCATAGCAAGCTTAGAAGTTGGTTAACCATAATTGGTATTGTTATAGGTGTTGCATCTGTTATTGCAATCATTGCCATAGGTGATGGCATGGAAGCAGAGATGAATAATCAAATGGGTGATTTGGGTGTTGATTTGGTTACTGTAACTCCAGGTGCATCTAGAGCAGGAAAATTTGGTCCTGGTGGAGGGGAAGATAGTGGAGGAACTGCTTCAAGTGATATTTTAGATAAAAAAGATCTTCAAATAATTAAAGGTTTTAGTGAAGTAGGATATGTTGACACTAGAATTTCTGGAAGCGTTGACGCTTATTATCTTGGTGAAGAAGGTAGTTTATCTTTAACTGGTGTTGACCAAAAAGTTTGGAAAGATATTAACACAGACGAGCTTGATTCGGGCAGACTTCTTGATTCTGCTGATTCAAATGTTATAGTTATAGGATATAAATTAGCCAATGAATATTTTGATGATAAGATTGGAATTAATAAAATTATTTATATTGAAGGAACTGCATTCAGAGTTGTAGGAATTTTAGAAGATGGAACAGGGAATAGTATTTATATACCTATAAATTCTGCATATAATGTTCTTGAAGATTCTGTTAAAGGTGAATATGATTCAATAGTTATAAAAATTAAATCTGATGTTGACCCAGATGTTTTTGTTGAAGAGCTTGAAGAAAAACTCATGATTTCAAGACATGTTAATAAAGATGATAAAGATTTTACTGTTTCTTCCAATGCTCAAATGGCTGAGATGAGAACTGAAATGATGGGAACAGTCACAACTTTTCTTACTGCTATTGCAGCAATTTCTTTAATTGTTGGTTCAGTAGGTGTTGCAAATACAATGTTTACTTCTGTGCTTGAAAAAACAAAACAAATAGGAATAATGAAGGCTATTGGTGCTAAAAATTCAGATATTATGAGCATCTTTCTTTTTAATGCTGCAATTATTGGTGTTATCGGTGGAATTTCAGGTTTGATAGTTGGAGTCCTAGTATCTAAATTAGCAGGTCTTGCATTAAGTATTGATGCAGTTATAAGTTTCGGAACCATTGCTCTTGCAATTGGAGTTTCTATATTTGTTGGTTTGCTTGCAGGTGCTATACCTGCTTATCAGGCTTCACAATTAAGTCCTGTAGAAGCTTTGCGAAGTGAGTAATTAGTGAATTTCAAAATTTTTTAATTTTTGTTACACTTAGAAGCGAATAATTTTTATATACTTATTTTCTAGTTATTTCTATGGGCATAATAACTCTAATAACTTTATTTGCAACTATGATCTTACAAGTTGTGATTCCACCAATACCTGCAGAGCTAATAGTTATTGCATCTGGAAAATTAAACGGGATTCTGTTGACAACTCTTTTTGCAGGAGCAGGGTTGTTTGTTGGGAGTATTTTTGTATATTATATTGGTTTTTACATTCACAATCGTTTTGACAAGTTTTTCAAGAAGAAAAAAGTAAAAAAGATTATAGATAATCTAAGAAAGCAAGAGACTTTACTTTTAATTATTAGAGTTCTTCCATACAATCCTTCAGATATAATATCTTATGTTTCAGGAATAATTAAAGTTAATAAAAAGAAGTTTTTGGTAATAACATTTTTCACTGCATTCATTAGAACGTTTCTTCTGGCAGTAATGGGTGCTTTTATCACGAATATAAAGACTACATTGATAGTTGTTAGTTTATTGATAATATGTGCAATAGTTGCATATGCAATTGCCTATAAAAAATGATGCGAAAAACTCATTTGTTATTTACTATATTGGTTTATTTATTGTTAATTAGGTTTAATGTGATTAATTTTTCTATTTTGGGGTTTGTTGTTATTTTAGCTGCAACACTGATTCCTGATATTGACGCTGAAACATCTAAACTTGGAAGGAAAATAAAACCGATTTCACAATCATTCAGACACAGAGGATTTTTTCATTCGATACTGTTTGGAGTTCTTATGACAGGGATATTTTATTATGCAAATAGCGGTTTGTATTTAGAATTTTTAATAGGTTATTTTTCTCATTTGTTGTTAGATTTGCTTAATTATAAGACTGTGCAGTTATTCTGGCCCTTCAGAACAAAGACAAAGGGATTTATTAAAACAAATGGTTTTGTTGAGAAGCTTTTGATGTTTATATTTTTGGTTGTGGATGTAGGTCTGGTATTGTTGATTTTACTATATTCCCTATTAACTTGAAATAGTTGTTGTAGCTTTTTTGCAAAATTCTTAGGTTTTCTGAAAGCGTAGTGTCATTGAGTAGAGAAAAAGGGTACATTAAGGATGAAGTTCTTAAATTGATAATTATTGGTCAAAAGTTTTATTCTTCAAGAATTTTTTCTGCTCCTGAATAAATCTCTTCAACATTAAGAATTACTCCTGATTTAGGAGAATTCATATCTGGTCTTTCTGTTTTAACCCATTCAACTATATCTTCATAAATCTTATCATTTTTATGAATCTCAATAGTTCCTTTTATTTGATATGCTTTTCTATTTTCTTCATCTAATACAACAAAAGACATTCTGGGATTTTCAGTTATATTTTTTTCTGTTTTAAAAAATTTATTATTTGCTATTATTATTTGCTATTATTATACACTTTAAGAAATGTTAAATATATTATGTTAGGAATACCTTTTTTTGTTGATGTTGATAAAATGTGTAATTTTTGATTATTAATAACATTCTGAATATATTTTGGAATTTTCATAATAAGATAATAAATTTTTATAAGTATATAAAACTTTTGTCTTTTTTAATTATTAAAACTCTGATTTCATTTAACTTATACTAAATCTACTTCTAAAGTCTCTATTTATAAACAACACTGGACAATTTGATAAAAACTATATAAATAAAAGAGCTTTACTATCTATTGTTAGCTTCGAAGTGAAGTTAAACTCCGCTGAATCGAAAGGTTTAGTTGAAACAAGATGCGAAAGCAAGGAGGAATTAAAAAATGCAAGAAGTAATAGGTCCGAAAGGAGCACACGCACCAAGCGTGGATGATGTAATGGGTCAAAAACACCCAGAAAAAAAGTTTAAGGCAGGAGCAATAACTGCAACTGTTTGGAAAAATAAAGGAACTAGTTCTACTGGTGAGCCAACCGATTATTTTACAGTTTCTTTTGAAAGAACTTACAAAGATAAAACAACTGGCGAATGGAGAAAAACAAATAGCCTTAGGCAGATGGATCTTCCAAGAGCAGTTCTCGTGTTAAGTAAAGCATATGAGTTCTTAACTCTTAAAGAAGATGATCACGAAGGATTATTTTAATCTGAAAGGTTTGTTTTATTTTAAGTAAATAAATTTTTTATTTTTATTCCGGTTTTCCCGGTGCCAATAATCTTTGATTGTTGAGTATTCAAATTAGTGTTAACTATATCAAAATATAAAAATAATGAGGTACAAAATAAAATGACAGAAGCAAAATCAATGCAAGTGCAAGACCTTCCAGGTGTGGGTGCTGCAACAGCAGAAAAACTTTCTATGGGTGGATTCGACACTCTAATGGCAATAGCTGTTGCAACTCCAGGAGAATTGGTGAGTGCAACAGGAGTAACAGAAACCACTGCACGAAAGATGATTCAGGGTGCAAGATCTAATATGGATATGGGATTTAAATCTGGTACAGAAATTTTAGAACGAAGAGAACAAATTTTTAGAATTAAATCAGGTTCAACAAATGTGGATACACTTCTTGGTGGGGGATTTGAAAGTGGTTGTATAACTGAGTGTTTTGGACAATATGGTTCAAGTAAAACTCAAATAGCACATGTGCTTGCAATCAATGTTATTTTACAATACCCTGAAGCAATTGTTGTTTTTATTGATACAGAAAATACTTTTAGACCTGAAAGAATAATTCAGATGGCTAAGGGTGCAGATCTTGATCCAGAGATGGTTCTTTCACAAATAAGAGTTGCAAGAGCATTTAATTCTGATCACCAAATGTTGTTAGCAGAAAAAGTTGAAGAATTAATTAATGATGATGAAAATGTTAAATTAGTTATTGTTGATTCCCTAACTGCACATTTTAGAGCAGAATTTGTTGGAAGAGGAACGCTTGCAACTAGACAACAGAAACTTAACAAGCACATGCATGTTCTTGCAAAAGTTGCATCTGTTCACAATATTTGTGTATATGTTACTAATCAAGTTATGTCTAAGCCAGATCAGTTCTTTGGTGATCCAACAGAAGCAATTGGTGGACACATTGTTGCACATAACTCTACATTTAGACTTTATCTTAGAAAAGGAAAGCAAGGAAGCCGAGTTGCAAAGCTTGTTGATTCTCCAAACTTACCTGATGGTGAAGCAGCATATAAGGTAACACAAGAAGGTTTGATAGATGTATGATTAATTTAGTAATTATATTTAAATAAAAGTTTTTTCTTTTTTTATTATTTTTCTAATTTGGCCAATAAATACAGGCACCATTTTGCCATCTGCAACTTAAGCCGCATGCATCTCCTTTATTTTCACATGTCCCATAACCAACGCCTAATAAATCGTTGCAGTTAGAAGGGCAGTCTGTGCATTCAGAACTAGTGTGGTAACAGCGAAAGTTTAGTCCACATTCAGTATATGCATGATCGCATTCTTCTTCATAATAATTATATATTTGATTATTACATTCTGTTGGGCAGTCCCTACATATTCCTGCATCTTCGTTATAAAAACAATCTAGTGGAGTCCAGTGTATATTTTGTTCATATTTGCATAAAGTTGGATTATTATTATACATTCCATTTTCACAACTAAGTGGCACATCATAACAATAATCTTCATCCCAAGAGCAAACAAAATTTTCACTAATTCTATAATCGCAAGTAGTTTCAAGTCCACATATTGCTTCAGGTAATGTTCCTTCAAGATGATTTAGGTAATTATAAGTTTCACAAGATTCTTCTAAATCACAATCAAAGATTCTACAATGATTCTCTTGATCATTCCAATAACAAACACCTGCTGTGTCAATATTAGTAACATCAATAGGTTTGTTTGTAAAATCGCAAGGATCTTCTAAACAGATTTCGTGTGCAGTGTATCCTTGATAGACAAAAGTATAATCATTACAGGAGTATATATTATCACAATTTAGGTCACTTAAATCGGTTGCCATCATGGCCACACAACTATTACCATCCCAATAACATTCTTCTGTATCATCATATCTTGCGAAATTACAAGTATCACTTTCACACCAGTTTTGATTTGCTCCATATGCTAGGCATCCATCTGGATTACTACAATCTACTCCCTGTAAGGGTGATTGAATTACGCATTCTGTTTCTGACCAATAGCAATCTCCAAAATTACAATAATCTGGAGTTGTTGGTGCAGGTATTGGATCTTGTGGAGGATCACACATTGCACTAACATTTGCGACTCTGCTTAGTATTAATTGATTATAGTCAAAACAACTTGTTTGTTCATTGCATTCAAATTCTTTACAATGATTTTCATCTTCATCCCAATAGCAAGGATTTAATCCTGAGTTTTCAAGCCAAATACTACAAAGATCTGTAAGACATAATTCTTCTGCTGAAAAAATATTATTAGTAGTTTGATATTCAAATGTGTAATCTGTACATAAGTTTACTTCTTCACAATTTAGATTTTCTAAATCTGTAGTAAGCATTGAATCGCATTGATTGTCGTCTTCATTCCAATAGCAGAATTCTGTATTATCATATCTTGCGAAGTTACAAGTGTCTTCTAGGCACCAGTTTTGATTTGATCCATATGCTAAACAACCATCAGAATCACTACAATAAACACCTTGCATATTTGATTCTGCCACACACTCTGTTTCTGACCAATAGCAATTCTCCTCAAAACCACAGAAATCATCTGTTTGGGGTATTGGATTCATTTCAGGATCACACATTGCACTTGCGTTTACAACTCCACTCATAGTTAATAAACTGTAATCAAAACAAGATGTTCTTCCTTCGCAGTTAAATGGTTGACAAACATTAGTTTGATAATCCCAATAACAAAAGTCATCTATTTCTTGATCTGAAAACCACATGTTACAAGGATCTGCTAAACAAACTTGTGCCGCAGTTACATCTTCAAAACTAGAAGTATAACTTCCACAAGAACTTATTGTTGAACAATTCATATATATTTCTAAATAATTATGTAATGATTCAGGATGAAGACAACAGTAATCATTTGAAGAACCTTCACAAAAGTTTTGATCTGAGGAAACATAATCATCTGAATCCATAAAAGAAAGGAAATTTTCATCGCACATACAACTCATTCCTCGTCTAAAACCTGAGTTTGCTTGTTTACAAAAATCAATATCTTCATTCCAATCCATGTTACAAAATATACATTTGTTTCTAGTATAGAAATGATCAAACTCAAGAGAACAAACCATATTGTTTGAAAGAATCTGGCCATTGTATTGACAATTCTCCATATCTCCAATTGTTAATTCGTGTGAACTTGATTTGATTGGTGTTTCTGATGTTTCAGTTTCATATGCTGCAACCTGTAGTTCATAAATCTGACCAACCTCTGTTTCATTAAATAAGTAATTAAGAACATTTGAAGGATTGCTGCAAAGGTTTCTGTCAGTTGTAAATAATAATTCTGAACCTTGCCCACCATTATATTGTTTTAACATTCTGAATGAGCAGTAAGCATTTGAATTACTGTAGAATGGTTTAAACTTGTAATCTGTTAAAGGTGTTAGGGTTGCTTTCTTATTTTCACCAAGTTTTTTATATTCAGAGTAGCTTCCTTCATCACCATAAATATGGCTTTTAGATGAATAATAAATTCCAATTCCTCTTTCACCTTGATCACAGCATAATCCGAAGTCACAGGCTTCAATTATATATTTATTTGGTGGCATAAAATATCTATCATCTAAACTACATCCACAAGTATAATCAACACCTATTCCATTACACAGTTCAGGTAATTCCCCAGGATTCTTTGCACAATAAGAACATCTTGTTATGCATTGTTTCTCTGCGTCACAGACCATTGTATGATCATTGCTGCAATAACTTCCTTCGTTTAATCCTTCACAAGATTTGCTTGTAGCAAAGGATAATGGATCATATTCTTGTGTTCTTATAATATCAAACTCTTTTGTTATGCTTTGAAAATAATTAAATTCTATTTTTAGATTTAGTGGTGCAATAAAGTTTGTTGCACTTCCAAAATGAGAATCAACAGTGCATCTTGTTTCTCCTTCATCGTCAATAAGTTTTATTATTTCAGGATTACAAGTCAGGTTTAAATTTGAAACGATTCCTGAAATTTTAACTTTATTTAGATTATTTGTATCTAAAATTAGATTTCCACATAGTTTGTCTTCTTCTTCATCATAAAGGGGAATTCCTTTACCATAATTCTTAATTTCGATTATAAATTTTGGTTTTATATTACCTGTTGTTGAAGTCATTACTGGAGTAATTTTTGTAACAGCTATTGGGGATCCTTGACCTCCACTAAGAGTTAATTCTTCTGATCTACAAATTGCAGGTCTTCTATCTTGTTCATAAGGGTCAACATCAATACATATATTCTCGCTAAAAGTTGTTTCATAAGGATAACACAAGTTAAATTGTAATTCTGTTTCAGGTTTTTGTATTGCACCTGGAAGTAATTGCATTGAGAATTCTGGAAGATCAAAAATTATGAATTCCCCATTGGGGAACATAGTTGATTTTCCTTCAAGTGTAAAAGTTTTATTTCCTTGCCATTGATCTTGATTATATTGCATATAGAATTCGTCTGTAGTTATTGATGCAACCGCAGGATTACTTTGATTAATAGTGTAAGTGCCTTCATTAACTATAATAATTCTTGTACTAAAGGTTGAGTTTTCATATAAGTTATCTGGAATAGATTTACTAAAAGTTGTTTCAAGTGATTTATACCCTTTGTACACAGTTCTCTTGGAATAACTTTGATTTGTGCAAGAGGATAATAAAAATATTGCTATTAAAATTAATGCCGCTATTTTTATATAATTTGATTTTGATATCATTCTAATTAAATTCTAGGTTCAATAACTCTTACAAGTTCTTTACCTGATTCACTTTTATAAGTGTATACTGTACTAACAACAATTGTTTTTTCTAATTTTTGATTTAATTGTTTTTCTTGTTGATACATTTCTTTGTCAATATTCATAGAACAGGTGAAACTTTCAAGAGCTCCAGGTATTTTTTCAGGATTAGTAAAAATATAATAATGGAAATAATCGCTTTGCTGATCACTATCTGGAGGTGTATCACTTTCTTGAGGATTATAGTTTGCAGGAGTGCAATCTGTTAGGTTAATCATTTTAGGCATTTGAACAACTATTCTCTCAACGGAACTTATTTCTCCTTTTCTCCAATATCTATTAAGATAGATTCCGAATTTTGGTAAAGCATTATTGCCTTCTAAATCAACAATTATTGGTTGATTTGCAGCAATCATCATTACTTGAACTGGGCCATCAGTAAAAACAGGAGTATAATCTTTTTCAATGTCTAAATCTTTATTAATATCTCTGTCATCACGTATAAAATCTAATACTAACTCTTTATTAACAAAAGTGTATTCAAGATATGCCCAAGTTTCAAATTTAAAATTGCTTTCAAAATAAGCATTATATCTTCCTGCGGTCATTGCAGGAAGTTGACAGTCTAAAATTCTGCTATCTTGTCCAAGAACAAAGAATTCTGATTCTGTTTGAATACCTTGAACTTTAACATCAGAGTTAGTTGTGCTTTCTATAAAACAATTTGTTTTAATCTCGATTTGATCAAAAATCGTATTCACTTCCATAACCCCGATCATTTCAAATGGTTCACCTGCGATAACTGTACTAATCATTAATCTTAAATCTGTAATAAATACTCCTAATCTGGTTTCGCTATTTTTATCAATTTTTGATTTGGCATCTTCTGGGTTAAACCTTGCGTTAAGAGTTTGATTGATATATCGTTGAGTGCTACTTGCTTGTTCTTTTAGCATGTCTCCGAATTCTTTTAATGCATCTCCGGGTGTAACTGCAATACTTGTGCCAACAGCTATCCCTTCTGCACCTCTAAACATTGCAGGACCAATATAAATTAATGCAATTACGACTAAGATAATAAACCAAATAACTCTTATGGTTGCAATACTCTTAAAGTCAGGTGGATTAATAAATAAGAAATAAAGAAGCCAAGGAGCACACATTATTCCACCTATAAAGAATATTAATCCTGATAATGGCCCAAGAGAACCAACTACATATTCTAAAAGTAGATAAGGTATTGCTATTTGTAGTATGGATAATAAGATTGCGATTCCTGCTTGTCTTAAACTGGTTTTTAGTGTTCTTGTCTCAGTTCCTGCAAGTTCTATAATAAAGTAAACTGCACATAATAGAAAATACATTAAAAAAATAAAACCCAGATTGGCCGCATTATTTCTTTCAAAATGAAAAACAAAGTAATCTACTAAGAAAACAATTATTGCTGCGAGGAAACTTATCCAATTATACTTATTTCTTCTAGCTTCCATCACCATCTTAAATTCTCACCACTATTATACAAAGATTAAACTAATAATTATTCATTTTCAGCAAGTTCAACTCGAAGCTCAGTTATTGAAATATCTGCTGTATCTGGAACTAATTCAACAGAGTTAGATCCAGGGAAAACATACGTATCAATATTGAATTCATATAATGAATCTCTAGTTGAAACATGTTTTCTATATCCGTTAATCCAAACTGTTAATTCTTTATAGTCATTATTATTAAATCTCAGTCTTACATCAACATTATATTTTCCTTGTAATTCTGCTTCACCAAAATAATCGTTTCCAGTGTCTTCATCATATTCACATATTTCGTCTTTAACCATGCTTTCTAATTGGATAGAATTATATAATTCATAGTTGCCTTCACAAGTTTTTCCACTATTACAGTTCCAGCCTGTATCATCAACAATATCCTCTGTTTTAATAAGTATACTTCTATCATCTTCATCACAGAAATATTTAAATTCGTCATCATCAAGTTCTTCACATAAAGCGTTTCTTACAGTGCTATCTGTTTTAGGATTATAATATCTTCTGAAGTTTCCATTACAATCTTCGTCATTATCACAGTCTATTTCTGTATCAATACTTTCTCCTTCATGTTCAAGATAAATGCTCGCTTCATCAATTCCACAAAAATATTTGTAGTCTGCTTCGTCATTGTCTTCTTCTTCTTCATAGAAGTATTTATCTTCAAGATCAAAATAATAAACAGGGAATATTTGGTCTTTTAACTTGGTCTTCACTCTTGGCTGATCAATTAGGTACGTTCCTTTATCTGTTTTAAATCCTAATGTATTTTTTCCTGAGCTTATATCAAAAGTGTCTAGAATAACATAGTTTTGAACACCACAATCAGGAACTGCAGAGTAAATTTTTCTGTTATTAAGATAAACATTTAATTTTCCTACGTCATTTATTGTACAATCAGGTATAAAAAAGAATGTTGCTTGATCTATATTTACATATTCAACATCTGTAATTGCAAAATCTATGCTTGCAGAGTCTTTAGAAATATCTTCTATCTCACCGAGAATATTAACATCTACAAGTTGATATTCGTTAATTCTCCAAAATGCCCAAGTTGGTCTATAAAGATAGAATAATAGAGTATTATCTTCTTTTAGAGCTGAACTTGGAAGTTCAATTGCTGGAGGACTAGTATATTTCATTTCTCCTGCAAATATTTCTTGCCCATTAAGATAGAGCATAAGCACTCCTGAAGCCGTTTCAACATTAAAGCTAAGTTTTAAGTTGTTAGAATGATCTGGATCTATTTCAAATTCTATAGTTGGGAATTTTTTTGTGAAAATAGAATTTCTGATATATAATGAATTTTTGTTACTAATCACTTCTGCATTTATCTGTGTGCTAACTGTAACTGCAGACATTTCGTGGTTTTTTTCTGAAAATGGCATTTTCACGAGTCTACCAATATTTTCTTTTATCAACGTTTCAGTTTCAAATGTTGAACTTCCTGTTAACGTTCCTCCGTTGTCATCATCTATATCATCTCCATCAAGTAATCTTTGTCTTTCAACAGGTGGAACAGATAGCAAATAGAAAATTATTATTGCTGCAATTATAACCAACATTACAGCTGAACTTCCTGCAGCTGGTTCGTCTCCTTTTTTAGATTTTGAAATAATTTTTGAACGCATATTAGCACCTCAACATATTAAAATAGTATATTACTAAGTATATTGATTGATTTTTGGTTTGAATCTTTTTAAATATTCCTGTTTTTATAGAGAATTTCTTTATAAATTAACATATTTGTTTGAAATATGTGTCAGCTTGACTTAGATAGTCTAAAAGTATATCAGGGAATAGAACTGATTTCATAATTTTAACTTCTTCTGAAGTTACCCAAGTAAAATTTGAATGTTCTTTAGAAAGCATAACCTTATTAGATGTTGTTTTAATAAGAAAAACATGACATTTGCTTTCAAAATTTTCTTTTTTCATGTTTAATAGAGGTAATTCTTTAATAATTTGGCAATCTAATCCTGTTTCTTCTTTAATTTCTCTTAATATTGCTTGTTCTGGTGTTTCGTTTTCTTCTATCTTACCACCAGGAACTTCCCACTTACCTTTATTGTTATCACTAATGTCATCTTTGATTTTCTCTAGAAGTAAATATTTATTATTAAATTCTATAATTGCTTTAGTAATATATAATCTTATCATTTAACTCTAACTTTTTTTTCATCAAGCTTTGCTAAGTGTGTAAGTGTCTTCCCAAGCAAACCTTCTTTTGCGCCAAATTTCTGAATTGTGTGTTCAGCATTAATCATGCCCATTTTCATAGAGAAATCAATTGTGTGCTTCTTTATTATTCCTAAAATAAATCCTGATGCAAAGGCATCGCCTGCGCCTGTTGATTCTTTAACTTCAATATTATTTGCTTTTAAGAAATAGGTTTTACCATCATGGTAGGAATAAGCACCTTTTTTACCTGCGGTGATTACGACAATACCATCAAAAACTATTTTTTTCTTTAATAATCTAAGATTTTCAAGAATATTTGCGTTATTTGTTAGTAATTCTGCTTCTTCATTGTTTAATATTAAGCAGTAAGTGTTTTTTAGTATTGGTCTAAGGTATGTTAAACCTTTTTTAGTCATGTATGAACTTGGATTAAAGCAAATTTTTGCTTTTTTCTCTGCAATCTCTTTTGCGATACCAAACATTTTTTCTGTTACACTTGCAATGTAAAACCATTTGGCTTTTAACCTTTTGATTTGTTTTTTATCAATGGGAATTTTGTCGTTGCAGCCTTTATACACGAGTGCAGTTCTATCATTGTTAGCATCAAGAATTACTGAATAACCAGTTTTCCCATGAATCTTTCCTAAAAACTTTATTTTATGCTGTTTTAATTCTTTTAGGATCAATTCTCCGTTATGATCTTCGCCAATATTACCTAGGAACGCAGTTCTCAAGCTACTTTTTGCAAAAGTTACTGCGGTATTTGTTCCGCCACCACCTGTATGGTGATTTAATTCTTGAATTAATATTTTACTTCCTAATGGAAAAGAAATATATTCTTGTTGATCTTTTTTTGTTCGAACTTTTAATGTTTTGACATCTGTATTAACAAAAACATCCATTGTTGAAGAGCCTATTGTTATTATATCAAACATTTTATTAAATCCTCAAATAATAATCCTTTTATCTTTGCATCTTTTAAATTTATTGCAAAATTCTTACCTGTTTCATTTAAATCATGAATAGGAAAAAAATACCAAGGTTCTTTATCAAACTTAACTGCAACCCAAGGTTCAGAACCAAACTTATCACAAAAGTATTGTAGTTCTATAATTTCTTTTTGTGCAAAATATTTTGTGGTGCTGCTAGCAGTAAACTTTGCTTCAATCGCAATTTTTTTATTTGCATTACCAACAAGGATGTCAGGACAAGGATATTGTGTAGAACCAGAACCTGCAGCTCTCATTGCAGCCCAACCTGCTTGCCAGAACATGTTGATTAATTCTCTTTCTGCTTTGCTGCCCTTAGCTTTATTCTGTCGCATACTTGCCATGTTACTTATTTAATATTAAGAATTAATAAAGTTTGTTAAAAAAATAAGAAAAAAGAAAAATAACTTTTTTGGTCATCTAGCAAAGCTAGATATATCCGCCCTTCTGGATCTCCCAAAGTTTCTTATATATCCCTTTCTTAAGTTTAATAAGGTCATTATGTGTTCCCATTTGGGTTATTTTTCCTTTCTCAATAACTACGATTATATCTGCAGTCATGATTGTTGAAAGTCTATGGGCTATTATAATACTTGTTCTATCTTTCATCAACTTTTCAAGATCTTTTTGAATTTCGTGTTCTGTTTCAGAATCCAAAGACGATGTTGCTTCATCTAGCACAAGGATTTTCTTATCTGCAAGAATCGCTCTCGCTATCGAAACTCTTTGTTTTTCTCCACCTGAAAGCTTAACTCCCCTTTCACCAACAACAGTATTTTCTTTTCGCGGAAACAAATTTATTATTTTGTCAAGTTGTGCAAACTTAATAGCTTCCAGAACTTGTTTTCTTGTTGCGGTAGGATTTGAAAATTGAATATTGTTGTAAATAGTATCATCAAATAAAACACATTCTTGTGGTACAATACTTAATTCAGATCTCAGAGATTCTTGTTTGAAGTTTGTAATATTTTTCCCATCAATCAGAATTTCTCCTGTTTGTAAATCATACAGTCTGTAAAGTAGTTTAACTATTGTAGATTTTCCTGAACCTGAACTTCCAACTAATGCAATCTTTTTATTCTTTGGAATCTTTAAACTAAAATTTCTCAAAATCTTTCTTGTGTCGTATTGGAAAGTAATATTCTTGAATTCTATTGAAGGATTTTTTATTACTAACTTTTTTGCATTAGGCAAATCCTTAATTTCATTCTCTATCTTTGCATATTGAAATAGGGATTGAAAATCTGCCATTGACCTGTAATAATTTCTTATTCCATGAACAAAACTATATAGTGGATACATCAGGTTACCATAAATGGTGTATATGAAAACTAAACTTCCAATTGTCATCCCTCCATCTAGGAATTTCATTAGTGGAAAATAAAGTAATAGTAATAATGCAAATTCAGTAATTATGCCTTGTCCTGCATCAAGCCATCTAAAATAGTTCCATTGTTTCATCATATACTTTTTTGAGTTCTCAGCAAGTTTTGCATATCGTGCCTTTATGTTGCTCTCTTTTCCAAAGTGTTTGATTGAATCAATGTTGGTATAGACATCACTAACGTTTGCTTTTTCAAAGTCTTCAACTTCGTTTAGTTTAATACGAGACCACTGTTGATAATTGTTTATGTAGTATCCGTATGCAATAAAAATTACAACTGCAACTAACACAACTGTTGCAGATAGCAAATCAAAATATAATAATGTTCCTGTTGCAAGCACAACCTGTATTAACAATGGTGCAAAACTGAAAACAATAACATCAGTCATTCTTTCCATGGAACCACCACCTCTAATTAATCTAGAGATTAATGACCCTGTTTTATGAGTTGTGTGAAAATTATGAGACAAATGAACTATGTGATTGAAAAATTTCTTTTTCAAATCAAGTATTAATTTACCGTCTAACAGGTTAATAAAATGAATAAATAGCCATCTGATTACTGCTTTCAATAATAACAATACTATGAATGCTATTGCTAGGAATATTAATGTGTTCATAAAATCTGCTCTAAGAAGTGTCCCAAATGCAAATTCTGTTCCACCATCAATAAAAAGTTTAAAGATATATTTGTCAACTACTTTGAAACTTTCTTTTAGAAACACTAAAAATAATAGCGCTATAAATATCCAAATGTGTTCCTTTAGCATATTCCAGTAAAAATTAAGATTATACTTAAAGTCAATTTTCTTTTTGTAATCTTTCCTATTCTCTTTCTGGTTTTTTTTAGTTGACATTTTAATATACTACCCTCTATCTGCCAAAATGTTCTATGAGAATCCTCGTCTATTTTTAAATTTTATTGCAATTTAAGACTATTTCTGCAATTAAATTGCAATGACCAAAAAATTCATTTTTTTTATGGTTATTAGAATTTGAGGTTATTTGAAACTATTTTTCGAGAAAAAGATTGTTTTCTTAGAAATAAGATAAATCGTCAATGTAGAAATCACTAAATTTAGAAAGCTCATGATCTGTGTCAAGAGACTCCATTATTAGCTTTTCTTTGTCAAAATATTTTTGTTCTATCTTTAATACCTCAATAGATTAATATATATGTTGTAGGCAATAATGTCTTTTTAAATCTTATGAATTAGAAGATTTCCTGTTTTTAAAGCTTTAATTTCATAAAATCTTTTGCAGCTTCAACATTTTTGAAAACGTCTTTTGCATCTACAACAAGTTCTTTTACATTCTTATATCTTTGAGAGAAATGAGTTAGAATAAGTTTTTTTACTTTAGCTTTCTCTGCAATTTTTGCAGCATCGCGTGCAGTCATGTGTTTATATTGGGTTGCTAACTCCTGTAAATCATTTGCATAAACCGCCTCACTAATTAATAGGTCTGCATTCTTTGCAAGGTCAATTGCTTCTGTGCAGAAAACTGTATCAAGAATAAAGGTTATTTTCTTACCTTTTTCTGTGTAACTAATATGTTCTGGTTTTATTTCTTTACCGTTAACTTTAACAATTTTGTTTTGTTGAATTTTTTGTAACCACTTGCCTTCTTTTAGTTTTAGTGACTTAACTTTTTTCATATCAATTTTTATTTTATCTTTAATTATGAAATTGTATCCTATACAAGGAACAGAGTGTTTTAAAGTATTACACTCAATTTTGTAATCATCATTTTCATAAACCGTTTCAACTTTTTTTGGATTTAATTCATGAACTTTTATTCCAATTCTCAAATCATGAATGCAGGTTTTTAATAAATGATTCATTCTTTCCTTACTTTCTTTTGGACCAAAAATTTCTAGAGTAAAATCTTTTTCAAGTGTACCCATTGTTTGTATTAAACCTATTAAACCTGAAACATGATCCCCATGCCAATGGCTAATTAAAACTTTCTGAACTTTAAGCCTGTTTATTCCAGCTATGTTCATCTGTCTTTGGGTCCCCTCACCGCAATCAACAAGGATTCCTTCTCCTTTATGTTCGATGTGGATACTTTGCACATTCCTTTGCTTCGTAGGTACCATTGATCCAGTTCCTAGGAAAGTTAAATTTATCACCATTATTCTAGAAGAAAACAACTAAATTTATAAATATTTTTCATTTCTTACGTTTATGCCAAAAATAAAGGAAAAAAAGACTGTAAAGAAGAAAGTTGCTAAAAAGGCTACAACTAAGAAAAAAACTAAAATAGTAGCACAAGAAGGTGTAGCTATTAACGTTACTCTAGAGGAATCTATGCATCCTGGTGTTATACTTGAAGACGTAAAATCAAAAAAAGAAGTTTTAGATGCTCTTTTTGCAGGTGAAAGAATTTTGGTAGAAAAAAGTGATTCTGCAAATGATTTATATAACCAAAGTAGATTTGGTATTTGGTTAGAAGATGGGAAACTTCAATTATCTTTATTAGAAGCAATGTTCCTTTTTGAACGTGGTAGAATCAAAATCCTTGATGGAAGAAAAAAAGAAATTCCTCTTGAAAACTTCTTAAAAAAAGCTAAAAAGTTAGAACCAACTTTTTGGATAAGATACATTGTCTTCAAAGATATGAGAAACAGGGGTTATATTGTTAAAACTGCACTCAAATTTGGTGCTGACTTCAGAGTTTATGATAGAGGTGTAAAACCAGGAGATGATCATGCTCGATGGGTTGTGTATCCTGCACACGAAGGCTCAACTCTTACTTGGTACGAATTTGCAGCAAAAAATAGGGTTGCACACTCAACTAAAAAAAGACTCTTGATGGGAGTAGTTGATGATGAGAATGATGTAACTTACTACGAAATTCGTTGGATGCGACCATAATTTTTTAAATCCTAGTTATATTCTATATATTGCGCTGTGACTTAGTGAACACCAGATGATTCCTCGTAAAACCAGGAAGATGATTATAAAGAGTAACTGAGGAGCGCAATTTTTCTAATATTAACATTTCCCACACTCACTACGTAACATTTTTATATTTCTAAGGTAATAAACACTATAAGGGTGTTAAACATGGCTTTAACTGAAGATGATAAAAAACTCCTGCTTCATTTGGCAAGAGATGCGATGAACGCAGAACTTGATAGAAATGAGATTAATGATGAATTAATTAATGGAGTAAAAAAGTTTAATCTTAAGAAAGGAGTATTTGTAACTCTTACAAAGAACAATAGTTTAAGAGGGTGTATTGGTCAAATAATTCCTATTTTGCCAACATGGCAAGCAATAATTGAAGCAGCAAAGAGCGCAGCTTTTCATGATCCAAGATTTCCCCCTTTAGATCGTTCTGAACTTCCTTTTGTTAAAATTGAAATTTCTATGTTATCTACTTTAGAAAAATTAGAAGTTAATAAACCAGAAGAATATCTTGACAAAATAGAAATAGGAAGACATGGTTTATTCTTAGAGTCTGCTTCAGGAAATGCAGGTTTACTTCTTCCTCAAGTTTTTACTGAGCATAAAGTAGATTCTTTACACGCTCTGCAAATGACTTGTCAAAAAGCAGGTTTGCCTGTTAATGCTTGGAAAAATCCTGATGTAATTTTTAGAACATTTGAAGCTGAAATTTTTCGTGAGAATTAGATTAACAAAACCTTTTTATATCATAATTCTAAATATTAATATAAAGAGGTAAATATGGATTTAGTTACACAAATAATTATACTGGCTATTTTAGTATTTTTATCTGCAATTTTTTCTGGAACAGAAACAGCATTAATTTCTACTAATTTAGCAAAAGTTAAAGCATTGCTTAAACAAAAGAAGAAAGGTTCAAAAGCACTCTATAGATTAAAACAAAATCCGCAGAAATTAATAGTTACAATACTTATTTGTAATAATCTTGCTAATATTGGTGCAGCATCTTTTGCGGCTATTATTTTTACAGGGTTATTTGGTTCATCAGGTGTTGGTATTGCAACAGGAGTTATGACTTTTCTAATACTTGTTTTTGGCGAGATAACACCTAAGAGTATTGCTATTCATAATTCAGAAAAGGTTTCTTTGGGTGTTGCAAGGCCTTTGGAAATATTATCTTTTGTTTTGGCGCCACTAGTTTGGTTTTTTTGGATAATATCTAAATTTATTACTAATCTTTTTGGTGTTAAAAAAACTGATTCCCTTTCATCAGAAGAATTAAGAACAATAGTTTCCATGGGGAGGCAACAGGGGGTTCTAAAAAAAGAAGCTGCAGAAATGATGCATAAAGTTTTAACATTTAAGTTAACAAAAGTTACAGAGATTATGACTTCTCAGATTCGAATGGAAGTAATTGACGGAGATAAAAAGTTAAAAGACGTACTTACTTTTGTAACAAAGTCTCCTTATTCTAAATTTCCTGTTTATTTACATGATAAAGAAAATATTATTGGTGTATTAAGTGTTGATGATCTTTTAATTTATGTTAAGAATAAAAAGTTAAACACAAAAACGAGAACACTTGCAAAAAAAATAATGTTTATTCCTGAAACAAAACCTATTGACGAACTTTTAAGTGAATTTGAAGGTATATCCATTCCCATGGCTGTCGTGGTCAATGAATATTCAAAAGTAGAAGGGATTGTTACATTAGAAGATGTTCTTGAAGAGATTGTCGGAGATATTTTTGACAAGTCTAAAAGACATTCTGTTTTCATAAAAAAAGTTAAAAAAGATTTGGTTAGAGTTGATGCAAAAATAACTGTAGAAGAAATAAACAAGCTATTGCATTTGGGTTTGCATGAAGGTCATTTTAGCACTTTAGCAGGATTTATAGAGAATCACTTTAAAAGAATTCCAAGGAAAGGAGAAATAGTTAGACTAAAAAAGGTTTCTATAGTAATAGATAGGGCAACAAAAAAAGGAATTCAAAGAGTTATGATAAAAAGACATTAGAGAAGGTTAAATAATCCGCTGTTAAGTGAATTTTACAAATGTAAGTGCGGTAAAAACGCTTAATAGAGAGGTTATTTGGTCTTATCTTCCGGAGAACGCTTGAAAAATATTGTTTGATAATAGAACGGGGTTTTATTAGCACACAAAAAGTTTTACTTTTTTAGTGTTTCAAAGTTGTCGTTAACTTGTCCAGGGACCTAACTCTTTTTTTAATGTTCCAATAATTGAATCATCACTAGGGTTTCTTCTGTATCTCAATGCAAGATAATAACTTGCTAAATCTCCAATAAGAATTGCAGTATAGAATTTGGTGAAATCATTACTACCTTTAATATCTAGTTCAGTAACTTCACAAGCTTTGCTAATAAGCTTTTTAGTTATTTCTATTCTCTTTAGCATTCTTCGTGGTTCTTTATCAGTTTTTAGAATGATGACGTGATACTCGCTCATGTCTTCCATGTATTGGCATAACTCATTATGACATATTTCTGGAAAGTAATGCAGGTGTGCAGGCACTTTGCTGTTCTCATTAAATTGAGTTTTCCATCTGTATGCGACACCCTTAAGATTTTTAGTTGAGTAAATTATTATTTTCTTTTTGTAGAGTTTTTTTGCCAATTCAATTCCCAGGCTTTCAAAATTCTTTTGCCCCAGAACTTTAATAAGAGAATTAATAAGTTGTGAATGGTCCTCGATAAATTTAAGTTTCTCAAGAACTCTTATTGTTGTAAAGTAAAGATAAGGAAGTGCCTGCCTTGGGTGAATTTTCCCAGGAATCTTAACTAACGGAACTCGATAGTTACTTGCGATCTCTGCAAGTTTTGCACCAGAAGTAATAGCCATAACCCGAAGTTTTCTTCTTTGGGCATCTTTAAACATGCTAAGTGTTTCTTCTGTATTGCCAGAATAACTAACACAAATAACTAATGCGTTCTTGGAAATTAATCTAGGTAAATTGTAATCATTACCAATAATAATTCTTAGATTTGGATTTACTAATTCAAAATAATTTTTTATTACAATGCCTGCAATAACTGAACCTCCCATTCCTGCAATAACGATTTCATCTATTGGTTCAGAGAAATTTGGGAATGCGATAGGTATTAATTCAGGAATTTTATATGCTTCTTGTATTTTATTAGTAATTTGTTTATAGAACTGTCTTACATCTTCTTTGTCATAAGGATAAAAATCATCAGGAAACTCTTCTTCTATTTGATCTTTTGTTTTGTCAGTCATTTTAACACTTTTTAAACCCTTTATCTAGATACACAATAGCTATTTATATAGTTTGCTACTAATTAACTTTAAAAAGAAGCTAACAATACACTTATTATGGTTAAAAAAATAAAAGTTTACGTAAAGACATATGGTTGCACCCTGAATCAATCAGATTCAGAAAGAATTAAAGGAGTTTTGAACACAGATAAAAACATAGAAGTTGTAGAGTCATTAGATCAGTGTGATATTGAAATAATAAACAGTTGCACAGTGAAAAATACTGCAGAAGAAAAACTTTACAGAGAAATAAGAAATGCAGAATCAAAAGGAAAGAAAGTTGTGGTTGCAGGTTGTGTTCCTCAAGCAGAAAAATCTTTGATAGGAAATAAATTAAGTAAATATTCCATAATTGGACCTAATAATATAACAGATGTAACCAAAATTATTAAGAGAAAAGGAATTTTTCTACAAGATAAACACCCTATTAAAAAAATAAATCTTAAAACATTACCAAACAATAAATTTGTTGCAATCATTCCAATAAGTGAAGGTTGTATTGGTTTATGTTCCTATTGTAAAACAAAGCAGGCCCGAGGAGAACTGAGCTCTTATGCAGAAAAAGATATTCTTGCTGTAGCTAAAAATGCAGTTAAAAGTGGTGTAAAAGAATTGTGGTTAACCGCACAAGATACATCTTGTTATGGTGTCGATATTAAAACTAATTTGGCTAAATTAGTAAAAAAAATAATTAAAATTAAAGGCGATTTTAAAATCAGAGTTGGAATGGGAAATCCAAACTCTTTTTTGAAGATTATTGACGATTATTTGCCTTTATTTGAAAACAAAAAGTTATACAAATTCTTTCATGTGCCTGTTCAATCAGGATCAGATAAAGTTCTAAAAGATATGAATAGGTTTTATTCTATTAAGGATTTTAAAAAATTAATAACACTTATTAGAAAGAAAGTCAAAAACGCATTTATTGCAACAGATATAATTGTTGGATATCCTATTGAAGATGAAAAAGATTTTCAAAAGTCATTGAGTTTAATCAAGTGGTTGAAACCAGACATGCTAAACATTTCCAGAATGTGGTTACGACAAGGAACTCCTGCTCAAATTAAGCATAAGCAATTACCAACAAAACTTGTTAAAGAAAGATCTCAAAAAATGACAAAGTTATTTCATAAAATTTTAGATAAAAATAATACTAAATGGAAAAACTGGCAAGGAAAAGTTATTATTACAGAGAAAGGTAAAAATAATTCTTGGATTGGTAAAAACGAATTTTACAAACAAGTTGTAATTAAATCAGATAAGCTCAAGCTTGGGGATGTAGTTGAATGTAGAGCTGTTTCTTTAGGTAGATTTGATATAGTTGCAGAATTAAATTAATTCTTTTTTTCTTCCTTTTTTCTAAACTTGTCGAAAGTTTCCATTAGATCAATAACATACTTTCCTTCTTCAAGTTTGTAAATTAATGGATGGTCTTTTTTGAAAAGATTGATGAGGTCAAGTTCATACTTGCCTGGTTTAAGAATGTTAATTGATTCAATATCAAGAACAATAGGTATTTCTTTGTCTATATCAGAACCCATTATGTCATAGATATCGCTTTCTATTTGTTCTTTTTCTCTAGAAGTAAGTTCTTCAACAACTTTTCTTTTTTTCTCAAGAGCCTCTTTCTTGATATAGAAAAACATTTTTCCGCCACACTCAGTGCAACCTTTTAGAATAACTTTTGTTCCGTCATCGTACACTTTTCCGCATTTAACACATTGGTGTGGCATTTTAGATAATTATTTACGTCTTATTTTTTTCTTTGCACCCATAGCAAAAAGTTGTATTTTCCCTGGATCTTGTTTTATCTCTTTAATTATTGTTGCAGGACCAATTATTGTAAATCCACTCTCTTCTCTGAACAAAATTTTCATTAGTCCTTTTTTGAATTTATTAACTTTTTTTGGTGTGATTGTTCCTATCTCAATTCCCTTGAATTTTTTATCAATAGATTCCATTGTTCTTCGGATAAGTTCTGCTTCTTCTTTGCTTTTGAGACGGCCTTCAAGAAGAACAATATTCTCATTTTTTACAATTCTTAAAAGTTTTTTAACTCTCTGTTCAGAACTCAGTGGGTGTATTTCACTATGTGGTATAAACTGTAATGTTAACATTTTTTCTCACTTCTCTATACTAATTTGAAAATTGCATCATATAATTCATCAATGTGTTTACCATATTTTGCACTGATTCCAAGCACTTCATATTGAGGAAATGCTGATTGTAATTTCTTCATTTTTGATTTCTTAAGATCTGTCTTATTGCCAACAACTAGAACAGGGATTTTTCTTGCCTGTAAGTTCCCAATGATAGTTATATTAACTTGGCTATATGGATCTATTGTGCTATCAAGAACTACAATAACTGCATCCATTTCATCAAGCCATTTAATTGCATCAATAACTCCTTTAGTTGCTTCTTTAGCTCTCTCTTTAGCTTTCTTTTCCTTCAGACCAGTTTTCAGAAATTCTTCGTAATCAATTTTAGTAGCAATACCTGGAGTATCAACAAGGTTGAATTTTAACTCTCTACCAGCTTTGTTCTTAATAACTACTTCTTCTTTAACTTGAATTTCTCTTGTCTCGTGAGCCATGCTAGAAACACTGCCCATTTCTTCACCAAGCCAATCTTTACAGATTCTATTAGCTAAAGTTGTTTTTCCACCATTTGGAGGCCCGTAAAGACCTAATTTTATTTTTTTCTTTTTCTTGAATAAGCCTCTTATAAGCCTTTTAAAAAAGAATTTCAATCCTGCCATTTATTTCACTCTCATATTATTCTAATTATATGTCTAAACACTCATCCCCTTTGTATATGATATCAGTAATGTGGACTTTTATATACTTTTCTATTTATTTTAAGCTGATTTTGAACTAATTTATATTATTGTATATGTTTAGCTTAAAATGACCAAAAATTAATTTTAATAATTTTCGCATTCATTATGCTGCAAGCATCAAAGGCAGAGAATACAGCATTAAAGCTATGATTCCTGCAATTATGTAGATGGTTTTGTTCCATGCCCAAACTTTCTGGCCATCAAATCTAGGTAGAGGCAGCATATTGAACACTGCAAGAACTGCATTTATGAAATAGATGTACTGAAATATCACAAAGCTAGAAACAAAGGTTAGGCTAAAAAAGATTATTGCAACTATTATATTAGAGAAAGGACCGGCAAAAGCTATCATCCCATTTTTCTTGGGATCAATTCTGTTTTGACTTAGTATGTGAACTGCTCCGGGTGCAGCAATTATAAAGCCAAAAAAGCTCAAAATAATTGTCATCCATAGCATTCCTTTGTTTGCTCTGAATTCTGCTATGTATTTGAATTTTTGTGCAACAAATTTATGACTTACTTCATGGATTACAAAGCTAAGAGTCATTACTACAAACATAAGTGGTAGTATGGCCAGGATGTTAATGTTAAATCCTGCAAATAATATTGTGAATGCAATGCTCAACATTATATCTGCGTACAATAATTCTTTTAGTTCTATTCTCGAAAATTTTAGTTTCATTTTGTTAGCTCACCTTAGGGCAGTAAAAGTAGTAAACCTTTGAATAAACTTTATAAAAACCATTCCTTAATTTAAATGTTATGGTTAAGTTCAATAAAAGGGCTGAAGGATCAGAAGCAATTATGGGTTATAATGTTAAGTATATTCTGATTTTTTTAACATTTTTAATTTTATCTTATTTAATAGCTAAAGCAATTGGGATTATAGGTTAAATGAAATTTAAAAACGCGATGGTAAAAAGGGAGTTGGTTGGTTGGATAATTTTTCTTGCTATTTTCATTTCAATAATTTTTGTTGTCACGATAATGGTAGAAAAGCAGAAAGCTGCAGCAGGAAATCTTGCTTGTCAAACACAAATGGCTGTTGCTGCAAAAGGAAATCCAATAGGTTTCAGTGCATGCCATTCCTATAGAATAGAATTTGATAAAGATGCTGCAATAAAATATGACATGTATCAGGATGATGCAGAGGTTTACAAGTATAAGTATTCTGATGTTCTAAATAAATTAAAAGTAAGAAGTCCTGAGCTAGATGATTTAAAGATAAGTAAAAACGAAATAATTCCTGAAGAAATAATTTATTATATTCTTGCAGAAGAAATGAAGCTATGTGATTTAACTTATAATATTGGAAGTTTTAAGACAGGAACTTATTTTTATAATTATTCTTTTGACCCAAAACTCAATGTGTGTCAAGAGTGTGCAATTTTTTTATTTAAAGAAGATTTTTTTCCAAAAACACAAAATTTTGCAAGCTTTCAAAGAATTAGCGGATTTTTTCAAGATATCAGAGTTGATAAAGAAGTAAATATTAGTTACAGGGATTTTTTCAACAATAAATATGATGATGACTCTTTCTTGTCAGGTGTTGCGGCCATAGAAACAAACAAGGTTTACAAAATCATTTATCAATTTCGTCCTGATTTCTCTAAGATTGAAGGACTTGGCCTTCCATCGGGAATAACTGGTAATTTTGCATTTATTCCAGTGAATGATTTATGGGAAGCTTCTAAAAATGCAATTGATAAGCTTAAGCGAAATTATACTATTCATTTAGAATCAAGTAGTTTACAATTAATAGATTCTGAGAACAGTATTAATAATTGTGATCTTAATTTGCTTTTATTGCCAAATGCAATTTTAATTTAAAATGAAAAAGACAAAAAAATTAATAAGGAATAAATCTGCACAATCATTAAAACTTGTTGTTCAATCAGTTATTCTTGTTGCTATCCTGGCTTCTTTAATATTTATCTTTAATCAATTAAGAGTTAAATCACAAACTGCTGTAGAAACGACAGAGTGTATTGCCTCAATTGAAGCACATGCTTCTTTTGTTGAAGCACAACTTGTTAAAACTGAAGTTATAGATGCTTCTACAGCCGGTATTGGGTCACTTTTTATAGATTCAACTGCAGATCCACCACCAATAAAGTGTGATACTAAGTTTATTAAGTCGAAATCAAAAACCAAAGAAAAAATGGAAGATGAAATAATATCTAGTGTTGTAAAAAATTGGTTTTTGTTTAAAGAGGGTAAAAAGGCATTTTATCCAGGCTTAGAAAAAAAGAATTTTTGTTTTGTTGCAGATGTAATAGAATTTAAAGAAATTCCTGAAATGGAATTGTATAGTGCAAGTATGAGGTTGCCTATGAACCAAATGTTAAAAACATATTCTGATTCTGAAACTGTTCTTGAGTATTTTGATGAATCTTGGAAAAACGATGATAGTATATTTGAAAGAAATTTTGGTTCTACATATAAAAGCTTTTTAGCATATTACCAAATTTATTATCCTGGAAAACTTTCCAGAGAAGAATTAGATGATAACGCAAAGATTAGTATTCTTCAAACTTATTTTCAGGATCATTCTTGGTTTAAAAAAGCTAATTTAGATCAATATGTTGGAACTTCACAAACGTCTCAAATGTTTGTTTTTAAAATTTTTCAATCTTTCCTTAATAATTTAGATGTTTCTTCTTTCAAAGCTCCTCCTGCAAACAATGTTCCTTACGCAGTAATATTTTTCCAAACTCATGATTATCCTTCAAATCTTGCAACTATTGTTGGTGATGAATTTTATCCTTTTATATTCTCTGCAATCATGGTAATTCCTTACACAGAAGATGCAATGAGTCAAATTCAGTGCGATTATATGCCTGTTGAGTTTCAGAATTAGAAATTTTTATAAGTAATAAAGTATAAGGTTGTTATTATGTCAAAATTAAGATTTTCAAAAAAAGCCCAAGGCACTCTTGTATCTCAAGTTCCTGATTGGGTAATGATGGTTGCATTTTTGTTATTAGCAATCTTTATTGTTATTGTAATACAGCGTTTAATGGTTGCTTCAGTTTAGGTATTAGGTATAAGATGAATAAGTTTACTATTTATAAAAATAACAAGAAAGCGTCTGAAGTAAATTTTTTAGCTATAGGAATATTGTTAGTTATAGGATTATTTGTTGGTTTTGCTGTTTATAATTATAGTAAGGACACTATTAGTTCTATCTTGTCAAGTATAAGTTTAGAGTTTAAATCCTATTTTCCAGACAAATATGAATATACTCCTGACCAGTATGTTGATGAACATATTAAAGGTAATATTTATTCATACATTTATATTAATGGGAATGCAGATAGAAAAGTTACCACTGTTACAGATTTTAATGTAGGCTTAGGAACTACTTTTGCAGGATTTAAGGATGTTGTTTCTAGTGGTTGCAATCCTGGATCAGAATTTCCCGGTTCGCTAAGTAGAAGCGGATGCCATATTTTAATTGCAGAAGATGATTCTTGGCTTGGTGGAGGAGGAGATGATTGTGCAGCAAGTCTTTATCGGCCTGATGTTAATGGGTTGATTTTTTATAATAAACCCCCTGTGGTTTCTGAAGATAAAAAACAATCAAAAGAAAAATTAAAAAAAAGTTGTCTTTCTGGTTATGGTTGTCAAAATGATGCCTTAAATTTACTTTACCATTTTTATGCTCAGGAAGATGAAGGTATTTTAACTAATGATTATTTTGATAAATCTCTTATTTGTGGTTCACCAAGATTAGGAGTTTATATGTGGTTTAAGTGTGATTCTAGTTTCTCAAGTAAAGCTCCCGATAATAAAATTGAAATTTATGGAGAAAAAGATAAGCTTCAATACCAATGTCTGTGTGCTTCTAATGGAGATTTTTGTGCTTGGAGTCTCTTTGAAGAAGAAGCTAGTTCAACTTAAACAGCAATAATGTTCTCCTAAATAGCTTTGAAGAATACAATACATTTATATATAATAAATATAGAAATTTATATATTATCATTTTTAATTAATTCGAGGTGTATATGATGAATAACGTAAAAGCGCAAGGTCTAAGTATGAGTACAATTATTATTGCAGCAATTTCCTTGTTAGTATTAGTTCTTCTTGCAACATTTTTACTTAAAGGAAGTGGGCAGTTTAGTGAAGGAACTGAGTGTGAAGCAATAGCTGAAGGTGCAGTTTGTGATACTAGTTGCTCAGAATTATCTGACTATGATGGTATAACTTATATTGACAGGGGACAAACTACTTGCCCAGACGATTATACTTGTTGTGTTCCAGTAAATTAAGTTTATATTTTTCGAGGTGTATAACATGGGAAATTGGAATAAAAAAGCTGTAAGTCTAACTTTTAACACAGTTATAATTGCAGTATTATCGATAATTGTTTTAGTGGTATTACTATATTTTTTGTTGAATTCTTCACAAGGTGCAAATGATGGAACTGCTTGCCCATTAAAAGGAGGAATTTGTTTAGATGAGTGTAGTGGAATATATGCAGATGATTCAATAGCTTATGAAGATGATTTATGTCAAAATGATAAATATTGTTGTTTGCCAGGTTCAGGTGAGTAATTAATGAGATCGAGAAGTATGATTCTAAAGTCTAATAAAAAAGCAGTGTCTGCTCTTATTTGGGGGGTGGTTATTGGTGCTATTATTACGATTTTTATGGTGTTTTTTGCTGGTAGTTTGTATAAAAAAATTTTTTCTGGAACAGAAACAATTACCGATTGTAAGACTCAACAAGGCACTTGTTATTCTACTTGTGATGGAGATCATGCATATCAAGTCTTTGGTGCAACAGGTTGTAAAAAAGATGAGGTTTGTTGCAGAGGGAAAATGCTATCTGATGCAGTAGGAGATGATCCTAATGTAAGTAATCCTAATAATGCTTGTTCAGATTATGATATTTGTTATGTTTCAACTCATCCGGATGATAGTTGGAAAGTTGCAAAGAATTGGTATAATGGTGATCAAGAAAGAAATTGTTATTATCTAGTTCCTCAATATAATAAAGTGGAACCTAAACCTGCGATTAATGGTCAGGTTTTATCTAAAGGTTATGAAAATGTAAATTTTACTGCTTCTGCAACTGCAAAATGCTGCTTGATTCAGATTGGTGGAATAAATAAATACTATGCCAATAATTATTTTGGTTATGCTTATTTTAATGGCGATGATAAAGTGACTTCAGGATATATTCCTTATAATGAAACAACAGGAACTTGCACTGCAACAATAAATTTTAATTTTGCAGAAGATCCTCCTAATCCTAAAGTTTTTAATCAAGAGGTTTGGAAAGAGTCTTTTGACGATAGAACTTTCTGTGCTCAAGAAGATGCTTTTGGCATGGCTAAAAAAGCAATGTTTAAAGTTGACTTTGTTTACTGGAATAAACCTTGTAAACCAGAACCAGGTTTCTTAGATTCAAGTGCAAATAGTGTTGCAACGCTGTTTGATGTTGCTAAGTTTGCTCATGATAAATATGGTTATAATGATGATCCAACAGGTTCTGGCAATGAACCTGGAAATGAAAACTATTTTGTTTATTTAAGAAATTCTGTGAAACCACGTCTTGGAGGGGTGGGAGACCCGGTTTGCACTACATTTTGTGAAAAAGTTACTAGAGGTTCTGACACTCCTTCAGGTGAAGGTGACTCTTGTGAGTTTGTTAGTTTTATAGAAGTAGATGCGGGAGAAGATTGTCCTGCAAGTAAGTTCGAGCAGGTTAGTAAAACTGATGACTTATTCTATAAACAATTTTATGATGACCAGATTTTTGTTGAAGGTGGAGATGTAAAAGATTATTTTGTTGTGGATCCAAGTAAAAAGATTTGTTTAATTGGTGCTTCTGGTCCTGAATTCTTTCCAAATGATTTTGCTCCAGGTGTATGCCAAGGTATATACTATCTAAATCCTAATAAAGACACTCCAACTGAACCCTGTGAATTAGATAAGTGTTCTTCAGTTAAATCTCAAGAATATTGTAATAACATACAAAGAAATTTAGATGACTATACTTATCAATTAGATTTCAGACTTTATCCTGATGAATATTGTGATGATTTAAAATGTTTTTATGGAACAGATGGATTGTTTACTTTTAATAAATGTAGAAGTTGTGGTGTAATATCCTCTTGTTCAGGTTATAGTAAAGAAGACGCTTGTGCAATTAATCCTTGTAAATTAGGTATTTCTCCTTCCTTGACAGGTGGATGTTTTTGGAGCACTAAAGGGATCGACAAATGTAAACAGTGCCCTGGGAGCTGTGAAATGCTACTTAATGATGATTGTATGTCTGGTGAAGATTGTAATTTACATTGTGCAATAAGTTCAGATACTGGAACTTGTGTTACAGATACTTCGTTCCAAGAGAATACTCTTGTTTAATAGATTTAGAATAAAATGAAAATGGACAAAAAAGCATTTGATGTTGTAATTTCAAAATATCTCATAATTTTTGTAACAATTATTATTATAATTGCTATTGCTATTCCTTTATATAGTGTTAATAAAGATGCTCTTTCCTTAGGGGTCTCTGTGTTTGATGCTAATGTAAACTGTGGAGAAGTTCTTGCAGGTTTATATGAAACAAAGTGTTTTTCTAGTGAACACCTTGTTAATTGTTATCAGATAGGATGGCTATCTCATATGGAAACAGGAAAAGCAAAAGGGTGTTTTGATGACGAAATGTGTTGTAAAAGAGAATTGCCGAATAATATTAATTAATTAAAATGTTAAGATTAGAATATAATAAAAAAGCTCAAACGCAATCGTTTATTATGATATTAGCTATTATAATTCTTATTGGAGTTGCTTCGATAACAATTCTCTCCTCCTTGGATAAAGTAAAAGAGGGTGCAAAATCCACTTGGGATGATTTTAATGATTGTTATAAAATTCCTAATGGCTTTTGTATAAGTCCTAATGATTATTGTAGGGATTATGATAGTTCTATAGATTCTTTAGGAATATCTTGTAAAGAAGATGATAATCCTGGAAAGACTGCAGATATGAAATGCTGTACTGCAATAGATCCGAAGAAAAAAATTACTCTTGAACTTTATAATGGAGATAAATATATTGATAGGCTTGCAGGAAGAGCACAAGATTATATTTCAACAGGAGGGTTAGATAAAGTTAAGATTACTAGTATAGACGTTAATTATCCTGAATATCTTTATTCAAAAAAAATTAATAATAAGACAACTATGTTTAAGCTTGAATTAGTTCCTCTTAAGACAACAACTAAGTGCTATTCTGGAACCGAACCACTTCTTGTTAATTGTAAGTATCATGATGGTGGAGATTTCTCATTTCCCTCATGTGGCGGTCCTGGAACAAGTGAGTTTAATCTTGATATTGGTGATTGCCGGTTTAAGCTAACTGTTTATAATGAGAAAGGCGAAGATGTTGTCGAAATCTTTACTAAAGAATTTGACTTTCCTGTAAAAATATAAGGCCTACCTTGCTTTTTTTATAACAATCTTTTTAAACAATACTTCTTAAATTTATATTGAGGTTAGAGGATGGTTCTTAGAGCTAAAAAAGCACAAACTGACAGTATGAAGAAGGCCCTTTTAGAACTTCTTGTATTTTCAATTTTTTTGGTAGTATTTATATCTATTCTGTCTTCCTTATGGAATAATTTGAAAGGAACATCACTTGAAGAACAAGCAGGAATGCAGTTTAATGTATTTATTTCTAATCTTAAATCAATGTCTTATACTCAGTCAGAATATAGTTTATCTTATTCTCAATTGTTAGTCCCTGCAGGTTATTATCTTGTTGCATTTCCTGCTGCTGCACAAAACGTGAGATATCATTATGTTAATGATAATGGCCAGGTTACAGATAAGATTAAAGAGATATTTAGGCCAAAAGATTGCAATAAAGAGTCTGAACAATCATGTCTTTGTTTATATAATAAGCAACCTGGAAATGTAGAGGGTGATGCAAATAAGAATATAGTTGTGTGTAAACAGATACCTGTTAAAAAGTTTGTTGCGAATCACATAAATGAAGAAGAGTTAATGCTCCCAGGTAGTTCAAAGAATTTTTCTTTTACTGAAAATGACTATTCAGTTTTTTTAGGTGAAAGTTTTCCAAAATCTAAATTTAGTTCAGATATAAGAGGGTTTATTGAAGGAAATGATACATATGCTATTGGTGAAAGAACTCAGAATTTAGGGTTTTATGATTCTTCCATTGGTGATGTTCCATTGCATGATCTTGTTATAAAAATAAAACAATCGGTTCCAATCCCCTTTTATGTTGAATTGTTAAAGGTTGGTGATGATTCTTCAATGGTAGTTTTTCCTTATTCTTATGCTTTATTTAATAGAAAATATTTTTTGATGAATTACGATGGCCAAGAATCATGTAATAATAAGAATATTCATACAGTTTTTGATGTTCCTGGAGAACCAGGAAATTTTTCTTATTGTGAGCAAACAGCTTCAGGTCTTGTAGAATCTGAAGATAGAATAGGTTTTTGTCCGCGTGGAACTATCCCTGAAATTTGTGCTTGTGGTGGAGGAACAACCTCTTTTTTTTCAAGAGCGGGAAATAATGTTATTTTCCCAAGAGCAATAAGTTATGGTAATTGCGCTAAATTTACTGATGTGGAGTTTACAACTCTTGTGAATTTCCCACCAGAGTATTGTAACGAGATACCTGACGCAGCTTTAACATTTTGCCTAATATATGAAGATAAGTATGCATGCGCATCTGATGTTTGTGATACAGGAAATTTATGTTCTTGGGTTAGTTCACCCGGTTCAGGATCTTGTGTTTCTACTTGTAATCAAATAACTTCTTGTTCTGATTATGATTTAACTTCTTGTGTTGATGACACTTGTGGCATTAGTGAGCTGGGATGTGTTTTAGGAATTAATAATGATCAAGAAGAATGTATGGACTTATGTAATAGTATAACTTCTTGTTCTGATTATGAAGGAAGATTTGAGTGCGGAGATGATTTATGTGAAATCTATCCTGCAGGAACAAGCACAGTCAATAAGTGTGAATATAATGAAGTAAATGCTCAATGTTCTACCATCATAATAGATGTGTGTAATAGTGTGGTAGAATGTTCTAATTATATAACCAAAGCAGAGTGTGAAGCTGATGCTTGTAATTTGTATTCAGGAATATATGAGAGTTGTGTCTATGATGATAATACTGATTTGTGTTCTGTAGTTGCAACTTATGAAAATTTAATTACATCTTAGTTATTAAAATGAAAAAAAGAATTTTTGGAAATAAAAAGGGTAGTGAATCTTTTATGATGTCAATGTTATATGACATGTTCTTTTCTATAATTATTCTCTTAACTTTATTAGCTTTTGTTAATTCTGTTAATTCAGGAACTTATTATTGGAGGCAATACTATGTTGAAGACATTAGTTTGACTCTGTCTTTGATTGAAGGTGTTCCTGAAGACTTAAGTATAAATTATGTTGTAACTCATAGTAAGGCTTTGTCAAGTGGACAAACAGGGTTGTTTGTTGATATAACACCTGGTTATGTTGCTATTTTTTCAAGAAATGAGTCTGAATATAAGAATATTAAACCCTTTCTGACAAAATTAACTTCTAATTTAGTAATGTTTTCTCCATTGGAGGCTATTTCCATTTTTAAATCAGGCGATCAAATTAGTTTTTCATCAGATTCGGTTCTTAGATGTAGAACTTTATCAAGAGATAAAACTGAATTTGTTTTAACAAAGATATATCTTCCAGAAGATGACTTTCTTCCTATAAAAATACAAAATGTTGTTAAAGAAACAGAAAATCAGATTGTAGCAGAATATTCTTCTGAGATTGGAAGTTATAGTATATTATTATCTGAATTATTTTCCAAGAATATTGGGGATCCTATTGTTAAAGACGACAATGATCTGGCTATTATTGTAATCTTTAAAGATGCAGATAAAAATGCAATTTCCATAAAACATTCTACAACTGGAAATTCTGAATTAGCAAATAACATCGCGTGCAACCTGTTTTCTCAATTAGATTTTATGTATTCTGAACTTGAACAGTATGTTGAGCAAGATGTTAATCTTTTTATTAGGCCTGCATCCAGTGATGAGGTGGCCGATTATTCCCAGGAAAATAATGCGGTTATTTTAATTGAGTTTCAATCTCCAAATATAGAAGAATTTTATATTAGTAATAGAATTTTTGCAAAAGTAATTGTTGATAATATTAAAAAGTCAACAAGTGAAATAGAACAAGAAAAGCTTACAGAATTATTAACTGTTTAATATGAGAAAAGTTATCCGGAATCGTGGGAATGGGAAAAAAGCATCAACTATAAGTTATATGGCCATGTTTCTTTACAGAATTATTTTTGTTGCTGCATCAATTTATTTATTTGTTCTTTTTGCAAATATGTTACTCTCTCCATTTCCAGATATCTATGAAGCTCGTGCAGAATTGTTAATGGGCAGAGTTCTTTATTCCGAAGCGATACACTATACTGATGATTCAATAGGACGAGTTTATAATAATATTATTGATTTAGATAAATTAAATTCTTTTAATACCACAACAAAGCTTGAGCGTTATTTTAGAAATGAGCTGTATCATCCTTCTAGGACAAATTTACTTGTTTTTAATATTACTGCCACCTATTGGAATGGGACAAATTTTGAAAGAAGTAGTTTTGTTTAACACAACACAGTATAAATTATTAAATCCCAAGGCTAGGTTTGAAGGCAAGGGTGCGGTTACAGGACTTCATAGAGTTTTTGACTCAAGTTGTATGATTAATTCAACAATTATTCCCTGTAATGTAGATTTGAAAGTTTTAATTCCTAATTCATAAAATGACTAAAAAGATATTTAGAAAAAATAGAAAAGGTTTAGCCTTCTTTGTTCTATTAGATTTATGGTCTATAATTGCAGTGGTAGGATTTCTTATTTTGCTATTAATATATATTAATTTTACAGAAAAAGTTCAAGAAAAAAGAATTGCAGATAAGATTGTTGGATCAAATTTTCCACATTATATTATCTCTTCATTTGAAAGTGAAGTTGTTGATTTTAAAGGGTGTGCTGGAATACCTGAAAATATAACCCGGACAGAATTTTTAGTTTGGCTAGATTATAATAAAGAATTTATGTCTGATAAAGAACTTGAGAATTGTGTTAATCCATTTAGGCATAGCTTGTTAAAATTTACTGAACCACAAGTTAAAGAGAATTTTGGTGCAGCCTTAACGCATTTTGCATTTACTGTGCAAGGTGAAAGAATTGTTGAGAGTTCAACTCTTAATATGTTTATAGAATCCAAACTTGCTTATGAAATTCCTGCTAAAAATGAGAATATTCAGGTTAGTTTTGGTTTTACTGCGGAATCTTTAACAGATGTTATACAAGATAAAATAGAAGAATCTTTATCAGGAGTTGCCAAGTTTGTTGGTGGTAAGATAACAGAGTTTGCAATTAATATTATTAAGGATAGTATATAAAATGATTTTAAAGAATAAACACAAAAATCAAGATTTTTGGTCATTTTGTTTTAGTTTTATAGTTGTAGGATATTAAGATGTTAAAAATAAAACAAAATAAAAAAGGGAAAGTACTCATGGTTTCTATAGCTTTGTCGCTTATAGGATTATTGATTTATTTACTTATTGCAACTAGCAATTTAGATGGTCCCACTATTGAAAATTTTGGCCAAATACAAAAACAAACAATTAGAGCATTAAATCAAAAAGATACTTTATTACTCTATGTTGATACTGCTACAGAACTTGCAAAAAGGGATGTTTCTCAAAAAATTTTAGCAGACAATGCAGGTTTCTATAAAGAAATAGATTCATCTGATCCTAATAGTGATGTAACTGGTTGTGGATCTCACGTCTACAATTTGCTTTCAACTACAACTGGTAAATCTTGTGTTAGTGATTATGATTATGGTAAAGAATATTTGTTTTCATTCAAAGATGAATTAGGAAAATATATTTCTAGAGAAGAAAATTTGAAAGGAGTTGAGTTTAATCATTTTGATATAGATAATGGAAGTATTATTCCAAAAAATCTTGAACAAGTTTATCTTCTTATAACAAACAAAGATTTTGATTTTGATTTTTTACCTGAAGGGGGAATAATTAATCTTGCCATTAAATCTAAGTATGGTGATGATGTTGCAAAAAAGATTTTAAATATTGATCTTTCTAAAGATCCTTTTAAGAGCATGGTACCAGGTGATTGTTCTTTGCATGTTAATTGGTTAATTAAAACTGCATATCAGGATGAAGATAATTTCAGAGGTATTGATTGTTTCCCAAATCACGCATGGGGAATTGCAGCGTGTTATCTTAGTAAATCACAAAGAACTCCTGAGATCTCAAGAGTTGTTTATTCAGGACCAGGATTATCTTTTGATGAATTATTCTTAGAAGATAAACTGCTTAAAGAAGGAGATATTTTATTTACATCATCAAAAACAACTTGGTGTAAATGGACAGGATATAATGAATATAGTAATGATAATATGTGTGGATATGCTAAAGGAACACTGGATCCTGATCGTTATTTAAGAACTGATGGAGAAATAGGGTTTTGTGTTGAAGATACTATTGAACTATCAGACAATCCTCTTTATTGTGATTTTAGTGAGTTTGGAATTGAATCTGAAAATTTTCCAATAATTACGCACATATTTATTTATCTTGGACTTGATAGAACAGGAAAACATGTAATTGGGAATTTGTATGGTGCACATGCAAATGATAAAGATTTAGAAATATTTTTAGGTACATATGGTAAAAGTGATGGTGTTAGGATGATTGTTAGACCAGACTACCCAAAAATTTAATAAAATGGTAAATAAAAGTATTAATAAGAAACTGAGTTTGTTTTTAGTAATTTTGTTTTTGTTGATATTTCTTGCAAATTTTGTTCTTGCAGGAGAACAGGCAAAATTAAACCGGTTTAAAGATTCTGAAACAAAGTTAATTTTAACAAATGTGAATAGATACAATCTTATAATAGAAAGATATGCAGATGAGTTTGGTGTTCCTAAAACTCTTTTGCAAGCTTTAATTGGTGTTGGTAAAACTGCAGGAATTTTGGATCCCTATGATGTTTATAGTGCAGGGGGGGCTATTGGTTTAATGAATTTAGTACCTTTTTATTCTGATGGAACAAATATTCATTATTTTGATTGTTTAGAATCTGGTTGTATGAATGATGAAGTTGAATATCTTGATAGAGAACATCTTACTGAGAATCGAAAAAAAGTAAAATATGAATACACAAATCCTCATAATTCTATTTGTTGTGCAACGTATATTTTAGAAAAGAAATCTCATACATCTATAATTTACCCTGGTGAGGAAAGTAAGTGTAAAGATTCAAGAACCCAGGTAACTTATGATGGTTGGGAAGCTGCAGTTAGAAAATTCAATCCGTTTTTCTGCGGTGATGATAATGATATTTATTTTGTAGAAAGAGTTATGCAGTTAAATTCTTCTTTTACAAAGTTTACTAAGGGTAATATAATTAATTATGGTTTGCTAAAATTTGTTCCTTCATTTAAGATTAAAGCTCCAAGGTTTCCAAAAATTTATGAAAATTTAAGTGATATAATTTCAAATTTACAAGAAACAGAATCTGAAGCAGGTGTTAGCCTTAAGCTGACAAATATTGGTTCTAAATATAATGTTACTTTTAGAAAATTTTGTGAAGAACCAGAAGTAAATATTTTTAATTCTATTTATGATAATTTTGTTAATGCTGTTGAGTTTGATTATCCTGAATGTAAGTATCTTGTTGCAGATAAGATTCCTTTTTCAGGCCACATGGAAATGCAAACTTTATTATTTGTGCATGATAGTACTGCTAATAAACTTAGTATAAAGAATAATCTTTCTTTAGATTTATTTAGAAATTATGAATTAACTGTTCCTGAAAACTTTTTCTTAGGATTTGATAATTTAACAATTGTTCAAGTTAAGCCTTCTTATTCAATGGAATACCAAATTAATAATTTTAATCGTCCTGATTCATCACCTTTAATTGGGATAGAAAACATATTTTTTGTTAATGATTATGCCTCAGATGTTTCTGAGCTAGTGTTTTATAAAAATGTTAGTAATGTTGGAGTTTATTATAATACATTTGGTCAGGAAATTAATTTAACTATTAGTCCACTACTTGATTGTGATAGTTCATTAGATAATTATAGATTGAAATATTTTACTTGTCTTGATACAGGTGAAAGAGAAGAAGTTTACGACTGGGTGTCTGGTAAATGGGAAGAGTCAGCCGAAACGATTAAAATAAAGCTTGCATTTGCTCTTAAAAGAAAATAATTTTATTTACTATAGTTTCAATTTGACTGGAAGCTTTGAGAAAATATATATTACTATTCGACTTTCCTATAATATGGCCTCCTCTGCAACTTAAAGGATGTGATACTCAACTAAAAAGGAGGTCGTCCAAAAAAGGTTAAACTTACAATATTAAGGTTGTAGTATTAGCTTTTTTGAGAATAATAATTATAAAAGGTGATATTCATGAAAAATATACATACAATTTTAGGACTTATAATAATTGCAATGTTAGTAGTTGCAGGATGTGGAACAAGCAATGTTCCACCAATAGTTAGAACTAATACTTATGATTCAGATGAGCTCATGAAATTTTCTTCTGTTCAAGAAATAAAAGATTTCTTATTTGAAAATACTATGCAACAGAGTCAAAGTTATTCTGGTAGTTTTAGAAGTGGTGGAGATATAGATATGGCTATGCCTATGATGGCCATGGCAGAATCTTCATCAGGTAAATCTGTTGGTGTAAATTCTAACTCTGGTGCTAGTGATTATTCTGAAACTAATATCCAGGTTGAAGGTGTTGATGAACCAGACTTTGTTAAAAATGATAATAAATATATCTACATTATTCAAGGTGAAACCTTATATATTGTAAATGCATATCCTGGAGAGAATGCAGAGATAGTTTCTGAAATTAGTTTTGAAGGAAATCCTTGTAACCTTTTTGTTAATGATAATAAAGTTATTGTTTTTTCAAATGCTTATGAAAGAAAGTCTTATATTGCTGAATTTGATTATATGCCTAGAGAAAGAGGGATTTCTGTTTCTCATGCTTATGTTTATGATGTTTCAGATAAGTCTGATCCAGAATTAGTTAATGATTTTAGTATTGAAGGTAACTATTATGATGCAAGAATGATTGGTGATTATGTTTATTTTATATCTCAACAAAATATTTATTATGATCCTGTATTTTTTGATACCCCCATTCTTATGGATGGCGCGTCTGTTAAAATTAAGCCAGAGGTATACTATTTTCCTAATCCTGAAACAAACTATAATTTTAATACTATAACCTCTTTTAATATTGATGATGATTCTGATGTTAATTCAAAAACTTTTATGATGGGTTATTCAAATACTCTTTATGTTTCTGAGGATAACATATATATTGCATATAGAAAAAATATTCCTTGGAGATATTATGCTGAAGATTCAGAATATTCTTTTTATAATATTGTTTTACCTTTGTTGTCGTTAGATATTAAAATTGAAATTAATTCGATAAAGAATGATAACTCTTTTCCTGATAATATTAAGTGGTCTAAAATATCTTTAGTTCTTGAAGAAATGTATAATGAATTGAGCGAAAATGACAAGAATGATTTGGTTGAGGAGATTCAAGAAGAATTAGAAGTTTATCGTATAAAACAAGAGATTGAAAGAAGTAAAACAATAATTCATAGGATTTCTATTGACAAAGGGGATATAGATTATGGTGCAAGAGGAGAAGTCTCAGGAAGTCTTCTTAATCAATTTTCTTTAGATGAGTATAAAAATAACTTAAGGGTTGCTACAACAACAAGTATTTGGGTTGGGGAAAGGCAGGTGTACAATAATGTCTTTGTTCTTAATAAAGACATGAAGGTTGTTGGGGATATTGAAGATATTGCTCCTGGTGAACGTATTTATTCAAGCAGGTTTATTGGTGATAGACTTTATATGGTAACTTTCAAAAATATTGATCCATTGTTTGTAATTGATTTAAGTGTTCCAACAAATCCTAGTATATTGGGTGAACTAAAAATTCCTGGTTATTCAACTTATCTTCATCCATATGATGAAAATCATATAATTGGTGTCGGAGTAAATACTGAGAATAATCAATGGGGAGGAGTTTCTACTTCGGGATTGAAGATTGCAATGTTTGATGTTTCAGATGTTGAAAATCCTAAAGAAATCGATAAGTATGATATTGGTGAAGCAGGTACATATTCTACTGCATTATATGAGCACAAAGCATTTCTTTTTGATAAAGAAAAAAATCTCTTAGTACTTCCGGTTAGAGAAGTAACTGGCAGGTTTAAAGACCCGGTTTATAATTATTATCGTAATTCAGTTTGGAACGGAGTTTATGTTTTTGATGTTGATGAATTTGGATTCAAGTTAAAAGGAAAAGTTGAACATCAAGACGATTCTGATAATTCTTGGTACAGAAATTATGGTAACCAGGTGCTTAGAAGTATTTTTATGGATGACACCTTATACACCATCTCATCAAATCTAATTAAGATAAGCTCTCTTGTTGATTTATCAGAGTTAAATAATGTTTTGTTGGATTAATTTTTTATTTTCCACCACTCAGCAATAGAAAACCATAGCAAAGTTTAAATAGTAGTTCCTCTAAACTATTTAGATGATAGAGACTAAATTTAATGCGCAGGTACTAGCTTATTTAACTTTACAGATTGTTTTTGTTCTTATTTTGTGTTTACTTTCTAAAGATTTAGTTATAACAAGTTCAATTATCATGTTGTTATTAGGAATAACAGTTCTTATGCACTCAAATAAATTAATTTCTAATAGTAATTGGACAACATATAATATTTATAATTTTATAATTATTATTATAACAATATTTTTTGTTCCTGCATATGCAGTGTTTAGAAGCCAAGCGGTTCTCTTGGTTGGTATTGCAATTATAATTGCAAATCTTGTTGCAATTTTGCTAACAATAAATCTTTCAACGCCTATTGAAGCCTTAAAGGCAAAATCAAAAGAAATTAAGGCTTCAACTATTAAGAGATATAATCCAGTTAAGAATTCTAAGAAGATTAAATCTTCTGACTTAAAGATTGTTGCTATTAAAGGTGGTAGTAAATTTCACTCTCTTGATTGTAAAATGGTGGAAAATAAGTCAAAAAAACGTTTAAAATTCTATTATTCTGCTCATGATGCTCAAAAAGATGGTTTAAAGCCCTGTAAGCTGTGTAAAGCAGTAAGTTATTTGCATCAATTCTAATTTTTATTTTCTATACTACTAGCTAATGGCTATAAATGTTTAAATAGTTTCAAGTATATCTTAGTAATTATATGGCAGTTTTAAACAAAATAAGGAATATTGATTTTGAAATTTTTTTTACTGATATTAAGGATTATTTTTCAAATCTTAGTCAATATGCTTTGTATTCATGGATTGCTATTGGTTTAGGTGTGATATTGATAATTATATCATTTGTAGTTTAATTATGTTTATAGGGGGTTAATAAGATGGGTCAACAAGAGGTTTTTGCTTTTTTACAAACAAATAAGGGTAAATGGTTTACTAGTAGAGATATTGCTGAGGCATTAAGTATATCTATAGGTAGTGTAACTATGAGCTTGAAGAAACTAAGAAAAGCAAATATAATTAAGTTCAAGAATACAGGTGTTAGAAATACCTATAAATATAAGTTGTAGCTTTATTCAATATTGAATAATTGAGTTCTTTTTTTTTTTATTAAATTCTTTTTCTAAAAAATATTTAATTTATAGAAGTAATAAAATTAAAAAAGAAAAATAAAAAAACTAATAATCTTTAATTATTATTGTTTTGTCAATGAATTGCCCAAAAGA
>Ga0307992_1000056_pt1 | contig 69965 bp, 43 predicted proteins | sample EllFjometagen133_FD_203162 | JGI IMG/M metagenome (GOLD analysis project Ga0307992, IMG submission 203162) | Marine microbial communities from Ellis Fjord, Antarctic Ocean - #133 | ecosystem: Environmental > Aquatic > Marine > Unclassified | place: Southern Ocean | collected 2014-10-08
TTGTTAAGTTCTTCGCGATTGAAATACAATTTTTTTCCATTAGGCTTATAAGCCGGGATTGCTCCTTTGCTAGTTAATTTGTATAGGTGCGAATGTGACACATCAAGATAAAGTGCAGCTTCATTAAAATTCAATACTTCTTTTTTGAGCATAGTTTGCCCTGAGAGCATATTTTCTAGATGCTCTAATTTTTCGAAAATCATATTTTCACTCATTTTTTTAATATTTTAAAAATTAATAAATGAGCCTTACGCAAGACTATTTGTCTTTGAATTCAGCGTAAATATATGTTAGAAAAATGGTTAATTTTAAGCACTTTACAAAGGATAGGTGTAGAGTGTAGAGTGTAGAGTGCCAGAGATAATAAATGATTAAATAATTGTACAATTAAATAAAGGCAAAAAATAAATAAATAAAAGATAATAAAAGTAAAGTGTAGAGTGGCTATTTTAAAAGATTAACAGCTTTTTCGATATGATTATATGTTAAATTTGGTTTTTTTAAATATTTTAATTCTTTTATGGTAAATTTTGATTTATCAGGTCTTATAAAACATTTACAAGTAACTTTCCATTGTTTTTGCTTAAGGTCTTCGACAAGTTTATATTTCGTATAAATTAAATGGATAAAATAATATAGTTCGCTTTTATTTCCAGTCCAAATAATAGGTGTTGAAATTTCATCACCATAAAATATTTTTTTAAAATTTATAAGTGAACTTATATCAGAAATAAAATTATTTTTTTTAAGGCTATCAAATAAATCGTTTAGTTTATCACTATCAAATTTAAGATTTTTATATTTAAAAGAATGAAAAATATGTTCTTTGGGAAAATGAGTTGTTTCTGTTGTTTCAGAATTGTTAGTAATAATTTTAGGAGGTTTGATTTTTTGTAAAAATGATTTTTTTGGAATGGGTTCAGAAAAAAAAGTGGAATAAAAATCATTTTCAAATAATATATCATCTTTATTAATAAATGGGAATAAATTTTGAATTTCGAGATATATTTTAACAAGTGTGATTTTTAAAAGTTGAATAATATATGTTTCTGTTTTTAGGTCTTCGTCGATTAATGGGGAAGTTTTATATGGGTCAATAGAATCTATATTGTTATATTTTCTCTCATTAATTAATTTTGCAATTTCAGATAGTTTGGTTTTTAATTTTTTGTTAAGAGTATCATTTAGCAAAAACTTTTGGTATTTTAAATCATCATTTTTATTTATTAAATTATAAATTTCATTACAGTATTCAATTGCTTCATAATTAATTAGTTTATAATAATATTTAGTCTTATCGTTAAAAGAAGGAAAAAAATCTATTTGATATAAATTTTGGAAATCATAATCAATAGGACTAAAATCCTTAGTTATATTAATAAATTTTTTGTCAGATTTATTTATATCTAACCAGGGTCTTAAATTGATATTTAAAATATCATTTAATTTTTTAAATTTATTGTTCATAATTCAAGTTTTATAAGGTTAGCAGCTTGTATTTTTTTCTCATTAATAATTTTATTAAAAATCGGTTAGTTTTTTAGCAAATTCTGCTCTTTGATCATCTTCAAATGTATCAAGGTAATTGGTTGTTACTTTTGTGCTTGTATGACCTAGTTGTTCACTTATAAACTCTATTGAAGCTCCTGAACGCTTTAAAACGGTACTATATGAGTGTCTAGCCCAATATGTCGTAATTTCTTTGTCAAGACCAATTTTACTTGCTATTCTTTTAATGTACTTGTTAGTTGTTTTAATGAATTGCTTAAGCCTGATAAACTTTTGCTCCATTGACATTTGATCATTATACACAGGAAAAATATATGAGTTTTTTTCTTGTGGCTTATTACCGAGATTATTTATAATGTTATGTGCTTCGGGCAACAAATATACAGATATTTCTCTTTTTCTTTTAGAAGTATGTAGGGTTTTTTGTCTAATAAAGATTAAGTTATTACCTTTAATATTGCCATATTTTAGATTTGCAATATCAGCCATATTCATTCCATTGCATAAGTAACTAAATAACCAGTAGGATAAAGCCTTTGCTTCATTATTGTCATCCGGGACAGAATTAAAAAGCATTTTTATTTGAGAGAGATTAAGAGCTTTTTTAATATTATTAGTGACAGGGATTTGGTATTTGTCTTTTTCAATACCAAAAGGATAATCTGATTGTTTGAATACATTTTTGTTAATGGCTCTGTTAATAATATGTCTGAGATTTCTCATATAAATAGCAATCGTTGTAAACCTCTGTGATTTTCTATTTTCATTTTTTGAGATCATCCAGTTTTCATATCTAGTAAGGTAATTAGGATTAATTTTTTTAAAGCTAAAATTACTGTCAAAATGAGAAAAAGAATTTAGTGTAGCAATATATAATGATTTTGATTGAAATTTATTTTCGTTATTAAGTTCATCAATTTTATCCTCAAAGAAATCCTGAATAGTTTTCTTGTTGTTTTTTTTCTTTTGGAAAAATTTCTCAAACTCTTCAAAAGAAAAATCATTAGACATATTATCAATAAATTCAATTGCACTGTTTTCGATGTAAGCTAATATTCTTTTTACATCTTTATATTTTCCTTTTTGTTTTGGTCCAATAATGATTTCGAAATCTTTTGTAGAATAAGAATGTCCTCTAATTGTGTAATACTTTTGTTTTCTTTCAAAAGTGACTCTTAGTTTAACAGGATGTGTATTGTTTTTTTTAGCAACTCGAGTTTCTAAAATAATCGAAGTAGTAACTTCAGGTTTTTTTTTAATGGTATCCATAATGTATAAGAATTTAGAATGTACATACAAATATACATACAAATTGGGAAAACAAAGCATAAATAAAGGAAAATATTAATTGTTTACATACTCATAATATTTATCTTATGTAATAATAGGAAGCAAAAGGAAGAAAAAAGATAATAAAATACATTGACTGGCAGTCAAGAGGTCAGGGGTTCGATTCCCCTATGCTCCACTAAGAATAAAATACTTTTTTTATGTGCTAGAGCGTCCCGAAAGCATTCGGGAAGGTCAGGGGTTCGATTCCCCTATGCTCCACTAAGAATAAAATATTTTTTTTATGTGCTAGAGCGTCCCAAAAGCATTCGGGAAGGTCAGGGGTTCGATTCCCCTATGCTCCACTAAAAACAAGAAACGATTACATTCTTTTTTCTTCTACTTAAAAAGCCTATATGTTTTACTTCACATATATTATTCAAAGTATTAAAACTGATAAATACTATATCGGCAGCTCAGAAGATCCGGTAAAAAGACTTCAGCAGCATAATTGGAGTCGTACTCCTTCTACAAAATCTGGTATCCCATGGAAATTAGTTTACCAAGAAAAACATAATACAAGAACTGAAGCTGTTAGTAGAGAATATCAGATTAAAAAAAAGAAAAGTAGAAAATATATTGAGTTCTTAATTAATTCTTCATAAAATGACTAAAATCTTAAAGTTCGTCTATTTGGTTTATTATACATCATTGAAATTTCTGGAAAATATTAATAACAACTGTTAGCTTTTCTCAGGCTAGAGCGTCCCGAAAGCATTCGGGAAGGTCAGGGGTTCGATTCCCCTATGCTCCACTAATCTAAAGCCGTTAATTTACTTTAACGGTTTTTTCTATCTTTACATCATGAATATCCTAAACATAGAAATTAAAGCTTCTTGCAACAACCCTGAAATTATTGAAGAAATATTATTAAAAAATAATGCAAAATATATTGGGGAAGACCATCAGATAGATACTTATTTCAACACTGAAAAAGGACGGTTAAAACTTCGGGAAGGGAAAATTGAAAATTCCTTAATTTTATATAATAGAATTGAGATTAAAGGATTAAAAAAATCTGAAGTCATTCTTTATAAACCAAATGAAAATATTAAATCCCTAAAACAAATTCTTGAAAACACGCTTAAAGTTTGGGTAATTGTTGATAAAACCCGTAAGATTTTTTTCATTGAAAATGTAAAATTCCATATCGATAAAGTAAAATATCTTGGCAGTTTTATAGAAATTGAAGCTATTGATAATAGTGGAAACATCGGCGAAGAAAAACTCAGAAAACAATGCAATAAATATATTGATTTATTAAAAGTTGATTCCTCAAACTTTATTGATAAATCATATAGCGATCTTATTAGTTTGAAGTAATTATTTATTTGTCTTCAACAACCATAATTTCAACAAAGTCAGTATCAGTCCAACCGGAAGTATCAATTACCCTGACGCTTACCATATAACTTCCAAAAGAATCATATTTATATGTTGAAGTTTGATTTATAGAATAATCTGACCATTCTTCATTTTCACCCCAATTCCATTGAAACTCAAGGCATGCATCTGGATAATTTTCGTCATAACTTGTACTTGCATCAGCAAGAAATATTGTAGTCGTATCACCTATTAACGGAAATACTTGAATTTGAGCTACTGGCGGATATTCCTCAATATCTGAACCTTTCGTGCAAGAAAATATTACAAATAATAAAATTATAACATTTAATAGAATTTTTATATTCATAACTAATATTGTTATTTAATAATATACAATATGTTTTGTGAAAAGATATTTTGCTTTTTTAAAATTAACTTTGAATAAACATTTTTTTACCATTCAACATAGTGAACATGAAATTCTTCTTCTGTATATTCTCGAATTATATTAGTCCGGGCTTTTGCTGCAGAAGCTTTCTTTTCATACCCAATAGAAACTCTGTGTCCTTGATCAATCTCTGGCCACGTTGATACATTTTTCCTTATAAGACTATTAAACATATTATGCAAATCGTAAGGAGTTTTTGTTCTATGGACATTACTTATATAAGTGTGATAATCCTGCCCCTTTTTATAAGGATCGCAATAACAGGATGAATAAACAAAATAATATAACGGGCCTCTTTGGGGAATAGCATAAGAAGAAGTAGTCCAAATCCCGGAATCATTTACTTCTTCAACTTTCTTTTTCTCAACATTTTCTCCATCATTGCGATATAGTTTTGCAATATAATCATAACAATTATTAAGTCCTAAAATCAAAATATCCTTATCACAATCATTATCATAATCACCCCAATAAGCAGCCCCCATATAAACTCCCGGAAGTCCTGCATTAATATCATTAAAAACAAAATTTCCATCATTACGATAAACTTTTGTTATTGCTTTTTCGTATGACTCTCCGGAAATCAAAACATCAAAATCACCATCACAATCATAATCCTTTAAATCAATACTTCCTGAACGTACTCCGGGAATATTTGTTCTAACTTCAACAAATTTATCATTGCCTGTGTTTTTATAAACTTTAGTAATTATTTGATTATTGAAATTTTCGCCACAAATAATAAAATCAAGTTTTCCATCTTTATTAAAATCACACCATTCAACATCACTCATTCTCAAACCTTCTATTAATAATGGCAAAGATTCAAATTTATTATTTCCAATATTTTTATAAACTTTTGAAATAGTTACTCCATTATATTTTTGACCGGAAAGAAGAATATCCAAATCCCCGTCACTATCATAATCTCCCCATTTTGCAGAACTTAAATAAACAGCATCAAGCCCACAAATAATCGGAGAAAATATATTATTTCCATTGTTTCTATAAATCTTTGTAATTACATTGTTATTATAACTTTGTCCTGAAACTAAAATATCCAAATTTCCATCTTTATCATAATCACCCCAATGAACAGAACCGTCGCGTACAGGAGTAATGTTTGTAGGTAACAACAAGAGTTTTCCATAACCATTATTCTTGTAAATATTTGTTATGATTTTTTTATTATTTGTTTCTCCGCAAATTATAAGATCTTTATCTCCATCTTTATCAAAATCACCCCAATCAACAGAAGCACGATATACTTCAGGCAGATAAGTATTTAGTTTATAAAAAGCCTTCGCCTTCGAATTTGTATAAATATTAGAAATAAGTATTTGATTATTTCCACTAAATTTTTCGCCAGTAATAAGAACATCAATAAATTTATCATTATTATAATCAATCCAAGATCCGGTACTTTGCATAACACCGGTAAAGCCTGCATCAATATTTACAAATGGCTGTGAATTAAGACTCATCGATAAAACAAAAAATAAAATGATGATATTAATAACTTTCATAACAAGGAATATTACTTAGAATTTATTTGTAAAAATATGATTTTTTTTATCAAAATCCATTTTAAATTCAAAGATAAGTAATTTCATATTTATTACAAATAAAATTAATAAATTATTTCATTGATTTTTCTTTGATTATCTAAAAAAGATATACTTTTGTGAAAAATTTAACAACAAACTTTTTAAAATGAATCCAACTCATATTGAACACATTGGAATTGCAGTTAAAGATTTAAAATCTAGCATTGAATACTACGAAAAAGTACTTGGGTTAAAATGCTATTCTACTGAAGAAGTAAAAGAACAAAAAGTTAAAACAGCATTTCTAAAAATCGGCCAAACCAAAATCGAATTATTAGAATCGACAGATGCAGAAGGACCTATTGCAAAATTTATAGAAAAGAAAGGTGAAGGCATTCATCATATTGCTTTTGCAGTAAATGACTTGGAAAAATCTCTTGTTGAAACCGAAGAAAAAGGCATTCGTTTAATTGATAAAAAACCTAGAAAGGGTGCTGAAGGATTAGATATTGCTTTTCTTCATCCAAAATCTACTTTTGGAGTTTTAACAGAATTATGTGAGAAAAAAAGTACTTAAATTGAACTAATCCCGAAAACTTTCGGGATGGAGTGCCTTAAGTAATTTATAATTTGCAGGTAACTTCAACTTTAAACATTTTAAGCACTAAAAATTAAAGGCACTAAATTGTTATAAATAAATTAACAAACAAATATAAAATGGCTATTGAAAACAAGATCCAAGAACTTTTAAGTAAAAGGGAAGAAGCCAAATTAGGCGGGGGTCAAAAAAGAATAGATTCCCAACACAAAAAAGGGAAATTTACTGCAAGAGAACGTATCGAATTACTTTTGGATGAAGGAAGTTTCGAAGAATTTGATATGTTCGTAACTCACCGTTCGCATGATTTCGGACTTGAAAAAACTCATTATTTGTCAGACGGTGTTGTAACCGGACATGGCACTATTGATGGCAGAGTTGTTTATGTTTTTTCTCATGATTTTACTGTTTTCGGAGGATCACTTTCCGAAACCTTTGCAAAAAAAGTATGTAAAATAATGGATCAGGCAATGAAAGTCGGAGCACCGGTTATCGGATTTAACGATAGCGGTGGAGCACGGATTCAGGAAGGTGTTAAAAGTTTGGCAGGCTATGCTGAAATATTCCAAAGAAATATTGAAGCATCAGGTGTGATACCACAAATTTCAGCAGTTTTTGGACCATGTGCCGGAGGTGCAGTTTACTCACCTGCTTTAACCGACTTCATTATTATGAGTAAAGATACAAGCTATATGTTTGTTACCGGTCCTAAAGTTACCAAAACAGTTACAGGAGAAGAAATCACAACTGAGGATCTTGGCGGTGCACAGGTTCACGGAACAAAATCAGGTGTATCTCATTTTATTGCCGAAAACGAAGAAGAAGGCATTTTAATTATTCGGAAACTCTTATCATATTTTCCACAGAATAATCTTGAAGAACCTCCACAAATAGAATGTGACGATCCAATTAACAGAATGGAAGATTATTTGAATGACATCATTCCTGAAAATCCAAACAAGCCATATGAAATTAAAGACATTATTCATGCAATTACTGATAATGGCGAATTTTTGGAAGTACAGCGTAATTATGCAAGAAATATAATTACAGGTTTTGCAAAATTCGATGGTATTTCAGTTGGTATTGTTGCAAATCAACCAAATTTCCTCGCCGGAGTCCTTGACATAAATTCATCAAGAAAAGCTGCAAGATTTGTACGATTCTGCGATGCTTTTAACATTCCCATACTTACTCTTGTTGATGTTCCTGGTTTCCTTCCCGGAAGCGGACAAGAATATGGTGGAATAATTATTCATGGCGCAAAACTAATGTTTGCTTATGGCGAAGCTACTGTTCCAAAAATTACGATAACTTTACGTAAATCTTATGGCGGTGCTCATGATGTTATGAGTTCAAAACAATTAAAAGGTGATTTTAATTATGCATGGCCATCTGCAGAAATTGCAGTTATGGGTTCAGCTGGTGCTATCAAAATACTCGAAGGCAGAAAAATTGCTGAAATTGAAGATAAAAAGGAAAAAGCAGAATACATCACAAAAAAAGAGACAGAATACAATAATAAATTTGCTAATCCTTATGAAGCAGCAAGGCACGGGTATATTGATGATGTAATAGAACCAAGAAACACAAGATTCAGGGTTATTAGAGCATTAAAAACTCTTGCTACAAAAAAGGATTCAAATCCTCCGAAAAAACATTCAAACATTCCATTATAAATAAATAAAAAATGATACCGGAAATTTTATCTATTGAATTACCAAATATAATTTCAGATGGCATAACAATCGCAATTGTTGGTTATTGTATTGTATTTTCTGCATTGGTAATATTGTTCTTTGTTTTTACTTATTTTTCTAAATTAATAAATTACAATATCAGCCATAAACTTCGTAAATCAGGCAAGCTAAAGCAAACTGAAAAAGTTGAACGAATCCCAGGTGATGAAAGTGCAGCAATTTCACTTGCTCTTTATTTATATCAACTTCATGACCAAGAAAGTAATGTAATTACTATCAAAAGAATATCAAAAAGTTATTCTCCATGGAGTTCAAAAATTTATGGAATGAGACAAAAGTAAAAAATGAGCAAAACGGAATTATAAGAAATATGGATAAACTTATAACCATATACCTTTTTTTCCAACATCATTTATTAAAAAATTTTAAACAAAAAAACAAGAATTATTTAGCTATACAATTTACAACAAATGAAAAAATTTAAATTCAGAATAAAAGGGCATTTGTATAATGTTGAAATACTTAATTTTGAAGATAACAAAGCCAAAGTTGAGGTAAACGGTACTTTCTATAAAATAGAACTGGAACAAACCACTCAGCAAAACAAAACACCGATATTGGTTAGAAAAGAACTGGAAACACCACGATCAGCACATAAATTCAAAAAACAAGTTGTAGGTACAGCTAAAATAAAAGCACCATTACCGGGAAATATTATGCAGATATTTGTGAAAGAAGGCGACACTATTGAGAAAGGTCAAAAACTTCTTCAATACGAAGCAATGAAAATGGAAAACGACCTCTTATCGGAAAAACAGGGTGTTATTAAATCTATTAAAGTAAATCCGGGCGATGCTGTGTTGGAAGGTGATGTTTTAATTGAAATATTATAAACTAATTTAATCATATTTAAGTTTATTATTATGAATAAAGGAGTAAGAAAAACTATAACAGTTTTTGGAATAATTGCAATCCTGGCAATATTATCATCATTTATAGGTTCACATCAAAACAACAATTCTGTCGATAAAAAGGACACAACTACAACAGAACAGGTATCATCTAAAGAAAATATTTCTATTGAACAAAATGAATCAAGTGCATATTCCGGAATTCAGAAATTTATTAAATATTCTGGTTTCAATAATGCAACTCCAGGTCATTTAATTATGATTGTTGTAGGATTATTTTTTATCTTTTTAGCAATCAGATACGAATACGAACCTCTTTTACTTATACCTATCGGGGTAGGAATTATTATTGGAAATATTCCGTTTTACCAATCCGATGGAATTAACCTTCAATTGAGTGTTTACCAGGAAGGAAGTGTGTTAAACTATCTTTATTTTGGTGTAATCAAAGGGATATATCCTCCGCTTATCTTTTTAGGTATTGGAGCAATGACAGATTTTTCTTCATTAATATCTAACCCAAGATTAATGCTACTTGGTGCAGCTGCACAAATTGGTATTTTTCTTACTTTCCTCGGCGCAATTTACCTTGGATTTAATCTACCCGAAGCCGGTGCAATCGGAATTATCGGTGGAGCTGACGGACCAACTGCAATTTTCCTTTCATCGAAAATTGCTAATGGTAACATAATTAACGGAATTCAAACTCAAAACTTAATTGGACCGATTGCAATTGCAGCATATTCTTATATGGCTCTTGTTCCTGTAATCCAACCTCCAATTATGAAACTTTTGACTTCTAAACGTGAAAGAGTTATTAAAATGAAACCTCCACGTTCCGTTTCTAAACTCGAAAAAATTATGTTCCCAATTATTGGACTACTTTTAACTGCATTCATTTCTCCGAGTTCTCTACCATTATTAGGAATGTTATTCTTCGGAAACATCCTTAAAGAAAGTGGCGTAACCAGAAGACTTGCTGACACTTCACGTACTTCGTTAATTGATATTGTTGTTATTGTTTTAGGACTCACTGTTGGAGCTTCAACTCAAGCAGATGTTTTCTTAACTTCTCAATCAATGTTAATTTTTGGATTAGGAGCTATTTCATTTATGATAGCAACAGCAGGTGGTGTTATGTTTGCTAAAATAATGAATCTGTTTTTATCAAAAGAAAATAAAATCAATCCATTGGTGGGAGCGGCCGGAGTATCCGCTGTTCCTGATAGTGCAAGAGTTGTTCAGGTAGAAGGTTTGAAAGCCGACCCATCGAATCACTTGCTAATGCATGCCATGGCTCCTAATGTTGCAGGAGTGATAGGTTCGGCAGTAGCAGCAGGTATTTTATTGAGTTTTCTTTTTTAATTTGAAAAAAGCAATTTCTATTTTAAGATTTCTATTTCTCCTTTGTAATTAATCAGTATGCTGAAAGCTAACAAATGATTAAATGCTTAAATGATAGAATGTTTAAATGAATGCTATTTATTGTTTCCATAAAATGATTATTTTTTTGACAGTTATCATTTAAATTGGTTCAACAAACAAATTTCAATTACTTGCGATGAGAGAGCTTTGCTATGTTCACTACATTTTTTAAATTTGAGTTTCACTAATAAACATTTCATTTTCTCTCATAATTTTCAATATTGATTAATTTAATCATTTTCGCATTTAAGCATTTAAGCATTGATTCCCCGTCATCTATTTTCATAACAAGCTTTCAATTTTGAAACTGATTAGTTACTCCCCTTTGTATGTCCATTATTATCGTATTTTTATGCCTGAATTTTAAATAATTTATCATGAGCAATAAATTTAACCGTAGAGATTTTCTTCAAAAAGGTGCAGCTGCAGGAATTGGAATAGCATTAGGTTCAAAAATTTTATCAGCATACTCAAATGAAATTGTAAAATTACCTCCACCAAAAAGTTTTCCTTTGATAAATCCACCCATGGAAAAAGTTCGTATTGGTTTTATTGGTGTTGGACTGCAGGGCACAGCTCATTTTGCTAATTTCCTAAAAATCAAGGGTGCTGAACTTGTTGCAGTTTGCGATATTGTAAAAAGCAAAGCCCTAAATGCACAAAAAATGGCTGTTGAGGCAGGAAGAAAAAAACCAGATATTTACACAAAAGGCGACGAAGACTATAAAAGAATGTGCATTCGTGATGACATTGATTTGGTTTATATCGTAACACCTTGGAAATGGCATGTTCCAATGTGCCTCGAAGCAATGAAAACAGGTAAGCATGCAGCAGTTGAAGTTCCTGCAGCATACACAGTTGATGATTGTTGGAAACTTGTTGAAACTTCAGAAAAGACCGGGAAATATTGTATAATGATGGAAAATTGTAATTACGACCGTTTTGAAATGACAATGCTGAATATAGTTAAAAAAGGTCTTCTTGGAATTCCTTTACACGCAGAATGTGGTTATTTACATGATTTGAGATGGGTAAAACATGATATGACCGGAGAAGGAGTTTGGAGACGAGATCATTCAATGAAAAGAAACGGTGATTTTTATCCAACTCACGGATTAGGTCCAATAGCTCAATGTCTTGATATTAACCGCGGAAATCAATTTGATTACTTAACTTCTATGGGTACTAAAACTATGGGGTTACATCTTTATGCCGAGGAAAGATTTGGAATTGACAGCTCTCAGGCTAATGAAAAATTCACTTTAAGTGATGTTGTTACAACATTAATCAAAACAAAAAATGGAGAAACAATTGTACTAACCCACGACACAAATAATCCCCGACCATACAGCCGTGATATTTATTTTCAGGGTACAAAAGGCGTATTGAGAAAATATCCAGAATCAAAAATTTATATTGAAGGAATAAGTCCAGCACATAGTTGGGAAGACTTTAAAAATTATCAAGATAAATATATACATCCCGTGTGGAAGAAGCTTGAAAAAGAAAGTGAAGGAGCTGGTCACGGTGGAATGGATTTTATTGAAGATTATAGATTAGTTGAGGCACTTATTACCGGAAGAGAACCAGATACAGATGTTTATGATGCAGCAGCTTTAAGTGTTGTCACCGAACTTAGTGAACGATCTATTGCAAATAATTCGCAGCCACAGTCATTCCCGGATTTTACCAGGGGACAATGGAAAAACCCGAGAGAATTGCAGGTTATGAAGTTTTAAAAAAGACACATAATCAACTTTATTACAAAATTTCTTCATATTCCAAAGCTTAAGAAGATAATTCTTATTTGTCTATATAAACGAATACTATATAAAAACAGACAATCCTCTGAGAGCCTCGTGGTCTCTATGTTTATTTGAACTTTAAAGTATTATCTGTTGCAGCCCAGAACTGCATTTAAACACAAAAAAAAGTAATACGTTGATTTTTTTTTGATTTTTAATATCTTTGTAAACGCAAATTAAATAAAAAAAACTATGCTGATTATTGGTATTGCAGGCGGTTCAGGTTCAGGAAAAACTACTGTTGTTAACAAAATAATTAAAAACTTACCTGTAGGATCTGTCTCTGTTATTTCGCAGGATTCATATTACAAAGACAATGGACATCTTTCTCAAGAAGAAAAGAAAAATATTAATTTTGATCATCCATCATCAATCGAATTTGATTTATTGATTAAGCATTTGGATATGCTTAAGCAACATCAAAATATTCCAATGCCGATTTATTCTTATATCACTTGTGCAAGAGATAAAGAAACTATTAATGTTGAGCCACAAAAAGTAATTATTGTTGAAGGAATTTTGATTTTTACAAATAGTGAATTAAGAAAACGTCTTGACGTAAAAACTTATGTTGATGCTGATGATGATGACAGACTTATGAGAATTATCTGGCGAGATATTGAAGAGCGAGGACGATCGTTTAAACAAGTGTTAGATCATTATCAGGATTTTGTTAAACCCATGCACTTGCAATTTATTGAACCAACAAAAAGATTTGCAGATATTATTGTACCCCAAGGAGGCGAAAATCTTGTAGCAATTGAAATTCTTTCCTCGCTTATTCAAATGAAGTTGAAGGTGAAAATTTAATTGCTTACGTTTTAATAAATATATGTACTATTTCTATACCCTGAAATATCCTGATACCAATCAGAGTAACTTGATCCACTTGTTTGTGCCCATGTACCAAAGTTTAAATAAGCCTGATTAACAACTGTTTTCTCAATAGGATAATCAAAATTTTCATAAACATTAATTGCCCATGGTAAATTTGTTTCAGTTTTGTAATATCTTCCTTGAGATTCATCACTATCATCATGTAAGGTGTTGAAGTATAAAACATCAACCAAATCAGTTGGAGCGTGATCCACAAGATGAATTTCTTTTCCTCTCACAAGGTCAATATAAATAAATGGATTAAAATTTGAAATAGAAATATCATTTTCAGTATAAGTACTGTTTACAAAATCCATTGTAATATTTATAGTATCAGGCACAACATAAGTACCGTTAGGATCGGTATTTGCCCCTAATTCGCCTCCAGTATTCGGCAAAATATTAAAAGCATTATCAAAAACAATAATTGTATTTTTTGATTGATTAGCTTCTGTACCATTAGCCAATAATGATATTAAACCTGCTTCCTGTAAATTATATCCCGAAACTGTAATATTCGCATCAGGTATATAATTGTTCGGAAGCTGGAAACCAAATCCATTTTGATAATGAGCTCCTATTGCTTCAACTGTGAATGTTCCTAATATTTCGACAACATAATTTGCTGCACTAGTAATTGTTTGAAATTGATAATTTATTACCAAATCATTAAAATCATAATCTCCTGTAGCCGGCCATAAATCTTCAAATGCAAGACTTCCAAAACCGTTTGCGGGAAAATGGTTATTAAATGCCCTTGTAGCATCCAAAGGATAATCATCACTATCATCATTTACACCATCGCCGTCTGCATCACTACTTCCACCTGAAGCTGAATTCCATAATGGACCGTAAATTGTTCCATCGTTATCTTCATTAGTTTCATCATAAGCGGTAGTTCCTGAACCTGTGTCAAATTTCCAAAACCCAATAAGCCCATTTTCATTACCTGTAGGTGAATTATTATAATAAGAAGTTATCTGTGCTTGTGTTAGGGCAATATTCCATAATTGAACATCATTAATATCACCATTAAAATATGATTTTGGAGTACTATCGCCCCATCTTCCGAAAACAGTAGCATCAGCATTATGTTCAAAAGGTTTATTTCTTGTATCCGAGGCTTCAAGTATCCCATCAACATATAATTTTCTATCCTTTTTACCTGCAAATACACCAACAACAAAATGCCAGTTAGAATCTGTTAAAACAGTTGTTCCAGCTTTTTCATATTGTGAACCTTTTCTTGCCAAGATACAAGCTTTTCCATTTTCACCGGATCCAATAAATATTCCATAATATTTATTATCTTTATTATCCTGTGCAATATTCATTATAACCATATCTTCATTTGGATCACTAAAACCATCCGTTTTTATCCATGCACACATTGTAAAAGGAAAGTCATTCACAAGGCTTGTTTCGTCAATATTAACATAATCATTCGAGCCATCAAAATTCAAATAATAATCAGTAGTTTCGGTTGATTTATAGTCGCCAAAATCTAAAGTAATTGTATTTCCCGTAATGGGAACAATAACATAATTAATGCTTACACTACTAACATAATCAGGAATATGAACATCAATATTATAAAATGGAGACATCCCTATATTATTTCCTTTATGAAAAATAGTATTTCCATCAATTGAAGAAATTTTTATTATTCCTATTGGAACATTTTTTAATGAAAAAGAAATATTTTCAGCAGTGTTCCAATTAAAATCAGGAGCAATGTTCAATTCTTCCATATTTTGCACATCTCCATTTTCTTTTTCCGTAGTGTCCGGCCATTTTTGACAAGCAGAAACAAAAATTACAAATATTAAAAAATATATATACTTTTTCATAATCTTATGTTTTTAGTTTGTAAAAATAATCAATAACTTTAAAATTGTACTTCAATAATTAAGCCATTCTTGTAAGTGTCTGTTTTTGTATCACATATGTTAATATTTTTTTGATTAACTTTTCCAAATATTGGAAAAGCTTATTAAATAATGGAAAATGCTTTTTATTAGAATTTTTATGCAAGATAATAGATATTGTTTATATTTACATTTTTAATTTAATAAGTAAGCAAAATAACTTACAAATGAAAAATAAATATTTAATAGTGTTGGGTTTATTATTACTAATCATTTCTGCATGTAAGGAAGAACCACCACCGACACCAGCACCAACAGAAAAATGGACAAATTATTCAACAAAAGATAATCTTATCTGTGATGAGGTGTATGATTTAGCTGTAGATATTGATAATAATATCTGGATAGGAACTGAATATGGAATCTCTAAACTTGAAGGACTTAATTTTACATCCTTTTCTACCCAAAATGGAATTATCTATCATAGTGTAACTAATATTACAATAAATAATCAGGGGCATTTATGGGCTGGAACTATTTCGGGAGCTTCGGTTTTTAATGGTACTATTTGGAATAGTTATTCGACAGAAAACGGTTTGATAAATAATATTGTTCGCGATATTGCTTTTGATAATGATAATAATATTTGGTTTGCAACTCATGATGGTATTTCAAAATTTGATGGTTATTCGAACTGGACTTCATACCAAAAAGAAGGTGATCTTACTCTGGTTCATAATAATGTGCGTGCTATTGCTGTTGACCAGGATAATAATAAATGGTTTGGAACAGAATATGGAATTTCAAAATTTGACGGAGAACACTGGACTACTTTTATATCGGAATATCCACTTGCAAATTATATTTTATCAATATTTATAGATTCAAAAGATAATTTATGGTTTGGAACTCTCGGAGGTCTTGCAAAGTATGATGGAAGCAGTTGGCTTAATTATACAATGGAAGACGGGTTGGTATTTAATGAAGTTCATGCAATTGCAGAAGACCACTACGATAATATGTGGTTTGGAACAAGTTATGGAGTTTCAATGTTTGACGGTTCAAACTGGACAACTTATACTGAAGAAGATGGGCTTGTAAGCAATAATATTACTTCAATTATTGTAGACAAAACAGATAATATTTGGGTTGGAACCGTTGGAAGAGGAATTTCAAAATATGAAAAATTAGACTAATAGAAATCTATTTACTTTTCAAAAAATAGTACTTTTGCACCCGAAATAATTATCCGGCCCCGTAGTTCAATGGATAGAATAGAAGTTTCCTAAACTTTAGATACAAGTTCGATTCTTGTCGGGGCTACAAAATTTTGCTATAATAATTTTTATTTCACCTCACTACCATTTCTGAAATCTTCAGTTGGTTCTACAAAACATAATTCTCCATGTTCGTTTTCTGCCATTAAAATCATTCCGTTTGATTCTATTCCTCGAAGTTTTCTAGGTGCAAGATTTACAAGAATACTTACTTTTTTACCAATAATATCTTCAGCTTTGTAATATTCGGCAATTCCTGAAACAACAGTTCTTTGGTCTATTCCGGTATCAATTTTAAGCTTTATTAGTTTTTTTGTTTTCGGGACTTTTTCTGCCTCAATTATTGTGCCTGTGCGAATATCAAGTTTTGCAAAATCATCAAAATCTATTGTATCTTTTGCAGCATTAACTTTAACTTCGTTTGCTACATTTTCTTTTTTAGTATCGATTAATTTCTGAACTTGTTGTTCGATGGCTTTGTCTTCAATTTTTTCGAATAAATAAGCAGCTTTTTCAATCTGATGTCCGCTTTTCAATATACTTTCATTTCCGGCATCTTTCCAAATCAGATTCGAAAGATTAAGCATTTTGCTTAATTTATCAGCTGTAAACGGTAAAAACGGTTCACATAATATTGAAAGATTTCCACAAATCTGTAAAGAAATATTCAAAATTGTTTTTACTCTGTTTTCATCTGTTTTAATTTTTTTCCATGGCTCTGTTTCTGTAAGATATTTATTTCCAAGTCGAGCTAAATTCATCATTTGTGCAAGAGCTTCGCGGAAACGATATTTTTCTAAACTACTTGCTACTTTATCAGGAAAAGTTTTTAATTCATCTAAAACAGTTTTATCATTTTCATTCAAATCGCCCAGTTCAGGAACTTTGCCATCAAAATATTTATGAGTTAAAACAATTGTTCTGTTTACAAAATTCCCAAAAATTGCCAGAAGTTCATTATTGTTTTTTGCCTGAAAATCTTTCCATGTAAAATCATTATCTTTTGTTTCGGGAGCATTTGCAGTAAGAACATATCTTAACACATCTTGTTTATCAGGAAATTCTTCGAGATATTCGTGAAGCCAGACAGCCCAATTTCTCGAAGTCGATATTTTATCATTTTCGAGATTAAGAAACTCATTTGCCGGAACATCTTCAGGAAGTATGTAACTTCCTTCTTTTTTCAACATAGAAGGAAAAATAATACAATGAAAAACTATATTATCTTTTCCTATAAAATGAACAAGTTTTGAATCTTCACTTTTCCAGTATGGCTTCCAATCTTTTCCGGTTTTCTCAGCCCATTCTTTGCTTGCAGAAATATATCCGATAGGTGCATCAAACCAAACATATAAGACTTTTCCTTCGGCTCCTTTAATAGGAACTTTAACACCCCAGTTAAGATCACGTGTTACAGCTCTTGGTTTTAATCCCAGATCAATCCATGATTTACACTGCCCGTAAACATTGGTTTTCCAATCGTCTTTATGTCCTTCTACAATCCATTCTCTAAGCCATGGTTCATATTTATCAAGAGGCAAAAACCAATGTTTTGTTTTCCGTAATACCGGAACATTCCCCGAAAGAGCAGACTTTGGATTTATTAATTCTGTCGGGCTTAACGAAGTACCGCAATTTTCGCATTGGTCACCATAAGCTTTTTCATAATTGCAATGGGGACAAGTACCGGTAATATATCTGTCAGCAAGAAATTGATTTTCTATTTCATCGTAATAATTTTCTGAGGTTTCTTCAATAAACTCGCCTTTGTCATATAAATTTTTGAAAAATTCACTTGCAGTTTCATGATGAATTTTTGCAGAAGTCCGGGAGTAAATATCAAAAGAAATCCCAAAATCTTTAAAAGACTTTTTAATTATTTTATGATATTTATCAACAATGTCTTGAGGTGGTATTCCAAGTTGTCGTGCTTTAATTGTAATAGGTACTCCGTGCTCGTCCGATCCACCAATAAAAAGTACATCTTTACCAATCGATCTTAAATATCTGCAATAGATATCTGCAGGAATATAAACGCCGGCAAGATGCCCGATATGAATTGGTCCATTTGCATAAGGAAGTGCAGAAGTAACTGTATATCTTTTATATTTGCTTTGATTTTTTTCCATTATTCAATTATTTTAAAGTAATTTCGGCAAAGTTAATTAATTTGTAAAGAGTGTTTAAAGTTTGAAGTGGCTAAAATGCCTAAAGTTTTAGTTTCAAACCAAATTGATGTAAAAATGACAGGATAATTTCGTGTATCTTTTGTACTTAAGCATTTACGCATTTCCACTTTAATAACATTATAACCATTAATATGAGAATCTATGATAACACCTTCATATTTAAAACGAGGAGATAAAATCGCAATTGTTGCTCCGGCAAGAAAAATCAGTAATTTCGAAATTGCAAATGCTGTTAAAACTTTTAAAAACTGGGGACTGGAAGTTGTCTTAGGAAAAAATCTTTATAAAAGTTATAATCAGTTTGCAGGAAATGATGAAGAAAGAAAATCAGATTTTCAGCAAATGCTTGATGATCCTACAATAAAAGCAATTATTGCTGCACGTGGGGGTTATGGCTCGGTTAGAATTATTGATAAACTGGATTTTTTAAAATTCATTAAAACCCCAAAATGGATTATCGGATATAGCGATATTACAGTTTTTCATTCTCATATTAATACAAATTTCGAAATAGAATCTTTACATGCAATAATGCCTATAAATTTTTCCGATGAAGAAAAAAGTAAAGTTTCTGCTGAAAGCCTGAGAAAAACTTTATTTGGTGAAAAAATATTCTATTCAATAAATAATTCAAAATACAACAGAAAAGGAGTTACAAAAGGGGTTTTATGTGGAGGAAATCTTTCGATGATTTATAGTTTGATTGGCTCACAATCGGATATTAATACTGATGGAAAAATTTTATTTATCGAAGACCTTGATGAATATTTATATCATATTGACAGGATAATGATGAATTTAAAAAGATCAGGCAAACTTGATAATCTTGCAGGGCTTATAATAGGAGGAATGAGTGACATGAACGATAATAAAATTCCTTTCGGCAAAACTGCGATTGAAATAATTTCAGAACATGTTTTTGAATATAATTATCCGGTTTGTTTTAATTTTCCTGCTGGGCACTTAAAAGAGAATTATGCTATGTTTTTTGGTCGTACAGTTGAACTAACAGTTAGTGAGGATGTTGGTTTTGAGTTTTTAATTTAAAACCATAAATTTTTGTTTTGCAAAAACATTTTTCTCACTCTTTAATACTGCTACATATAATCCGTTATTCCAATTGCTTACATCAATTTTAAGTTGCTGCTGACCTTTTGAAACTTTTATTTCTTTTAGCTTATGACCAAAAATATCATAAAATTCCAGAACTGCATTATTTGTGTATTGATAATGCACTTTAGTTACCTGAAAATGTTCTGTGTTTTGTTCTGAAATTATGTATTTTGGTAGTTCAATTGTTATGTTATCTTTTGCAGGATTTGGAAAAATATTCATTTTACTACCTTCTTTAGTCGTAAAAGGCTCGTAAATATCTACCAAAATATCACATTCCAGATCATAAGTTTCCGAAATAATAGAATCAGGACAAAGACTATCGTAAGTGAAGGGCTGTGTATAAATACTATCGTATTCCATATTTTCATTAACCTTAAAGGCATACATATCCCAGTTGCCATCGTAGTGAGTTCCTACACTTACAAATTTACCATCAAAGGTTTTTGTAGTCCACCAAATTTCATTTGAAAGAGGATATCCTGTTAATGAATCAATCAAATTACCTAAAGTATCTACCTTTAAAAAAGCTGTATATGGGTTATCATTATAATCACTCCATACTGCTGTAATAAAAAACATGCTGTCATTAATTTGATTTATGGTAGGCGATCCACCGTAATAAATATTATCAAAAATATCAGCATATAACAATTCATCACCTTGTAGAGTTGTTTTTAAAAGACATGGTACTGCGTTACCAGGTAAAAAATGTTGACCAACTGAATAAATAGAACCGTTATTTATAAGTGAGGTTCTAGCTTTACTATGAAAATATCCGTCTGACACCCATGGAATTTCCCAAACCAAGTTGCCTAAGCTGTCTGTCATGATAAGAAAAGACCTTACCCAACCACTACCTGTTTGGCCGGGATCTGGATAATAACACAAACCTGTAATTAAATACCTATTATCATCAACAATTAATAAATCAAACCCTTCCTCGCCAAACATTGCTGAATCACTTTGGGCATATACATGCTGCCACTCTATTTCACCAATGCTGTTAAATTTAGTTAAGTGAGTGCGATGTTCCGGATTATCGCCAAGATATCTTGTAAGAAATAAATATCCTCCATCGTTTAGTTGTTTTACACGTCGCCCGTAATCATTATCAACAGGATTACTAAACAACTTACACCACTCAGGTTTTGCACAAACATTAAGTTTTTGTATATAAACATCATAGTATGAATTATATCTCGTAGTTGAACCACTGATAATATATCCATTATCAGTGGTTTGCTCAATAGATATGGGGATGTTCGAATAACTACCATTTCCAATACGTTTATTCCATAAAATATATCCATTGATGTCGGTCTTGACAATCCAACTATATTTGTAACTATTTTTATCCGCAAGAAGAATATATCCTTTATCATAAGTTTCAATCACATATCTTCCTCCTGCACTTGATTCATCTCCGTAAACTCTTACCCATTCCTGTGAATAGGAGTAATTTGAAATAAAACATAAAACAGATATCAATAAAATTATTCTTTTCATAAAATTTATTTTAATAAATTGTAAATTTTGAAGTATCAATTAATTTACTATCAACAAATATACTAATTCTTAACAGGTTTGCGACCCCGATAGCTATCGGGGAACTGTTTAGAATTAGTTATGCGTGCGGAACAGATCTGTAAAACTTTTACATTTCTGTCCCGCAATAGTATAAATTACAAATATAAACCCCAGGATTAAATGTTTTAGTGTTTACAACTAATTGATCTTTGGTTTTGTTTAGTTTTTTTATCTGAATCAGTTTTCCGTTTATATCTGTAAATCGTAAAACTAATTTTTTTTCATCCGCCAAGCTCTTTTAAAGAGCTAGGTGGGTTTGTTGCTTCTTTCATCCGCCAAGCGCCTTCGAGGCGCTAGGCGGTTTTTGTACTGCATAATTATCATTTTCACTTTAGCCTTCCTACCTCAAAACAACAAACTTCTGTTTTGTAATAATTTTATTGTTATTTCTAAGTACTGCAACATATAATCCGTTATTCCAATTGCTTACATCAATTTTAAGTTGCTGCTGACCTTTTGAAACTTTTATTTCTTTTAGCTTATGACCAAAAATATCATAAAACTCCAGAACTGCATTATTTGTGTATTGATAATGCACTTTAGTTACTTGAAAATGTTCTGTATTTTGTTCTGAAATAATATATTTTGGCAGTTCAATAGTTATTTTATCTTTTGCAGGATTTGGAAAAATATTCATTATACTGCCTTCTTTTGTTGTAAAAGGCTCGTAAATATCTACCAGAATATCACATTCCAGATCATAAGTTTCCGAAATAATAGTATCAGGGCAAAGACTGTCGTATGTGAACGGTTGTGTGTAAATACTATCATATTCCATATTCTCATTAACTTTAAAAGCATACATATCCCAGTTGCCATCGTAATGAGTGCCTACACTTACAAATTTACCATCAAAGGTTTTGGTTGTCCACCAAATTTCATTTGAAAGAGGATATCCTGTTAATGAATCAATTAGATTCCCTAAAGTATCTACTTTTAAAAAAGCTGTATATGGGTTATCATTATAATCACTCCATACTGCTGTAATAAAAAGCATACTGTCATTAATTTGATTTATTGTAGGTGAACCTCCGTAATAAATATTATCACATATATCAGCATATAATAATTCATCACCCTGAGGAGTTGTTTTTAGAAGACATGGTACTGCTTTGTTAGGTAAAAAATGTTGCCCAACTGAATAAATAAAACCATTATTTACAAGTGAAGATCTAGCTTTACTATGAAAATACCCGTCTGAAACCCATGGGATTTCCCAAACCAAATTGCCTAAGCTATCTGTCATGATAAAAAAGGATCTCACCCAACCACTACCTGTCTGTCCGGGATCAGGATAAAAGCAACGCCCTGTAATCAAATATCTGTTATCATCAACAATTAATAAATCAAATCCTTCCTCGCCAAACATTGCTGAATCGCTTTGAGCATATACATGCTGCCATTCTATTTCACCAATGCTGTTAAATTTGGTTAAGTGAGTGCGATGTTCCGGATTATCGCCGAGATACCTTGTGAGAAACAAATATCCTCCATCGCTTAGTTGTTTCACACGTTGCCCGTAATCATTATCAACAGGATTACTAAACAGCTTACACCACTCCGGTTCAGCACAAACATCAAGTTTCTGTATATAAACATCATAGTATGAATTATATCTCGTTGTTGAACCACTGATAATATATCCATTATCAGTGGTTTGCTCAATATTAAAAGGAATATTACTATTATTATTATTACCTATTCGCTTATCCCATAAAATATTACCATTAATATCTGTTTTTATTAACCATCCATATTTATAACTATTTCTTGAACCTAAAAATAAATATCCTTTATCATAAGTTTCGATTACATACCTGCCAACTCCACTCGTTTCATCTCCATATACTTTTATCCAATCTTGTGAATAGGAATAATTTGAAATAAAATATAAAACAGATATCAATAAAATTATTCTTTTCATAAAATTTATTTTAATAAATTGTAAATTTAGAAGTATCAATTAATTTACCATCAACAAATATACTAATTCTTAACAGGTTTGCGACCCCGATAGCTATCGGGGAACTGTTTAGAATTAGTTATGCGTGCGGAACAGATCTGTAAAACTTTTACATTTCTGTCCCGCAATAGTATAAATTACAAATATAAACCCCAGGATTAAATGTTTTAGTGTTTACAACTAATTGATCTTTTGGCCTGTTAAGATGTTGTACTCGGATTAGCTTTCCGTTTATATCCGTTAATCTTAAAATAATATTTTGTTGCCCATTATTTATTAGATAGTTTTCCACATTAGTATTATATTCAACTACTACATAATCTCTCGCAGGATTAGGAAATATTTTTAAATAATTTATTTTTTCTAATTCCGGTAAAGGATAATAATCTACATCTGTAGCTTTAAGCGGATTTGGCAAAATGTATGGTTCCTGATAATTTATTTTAGCAAGAGATATTAAAATATTACGTGCATAAATACCTGAAAGATACTTATCATTATTTGCTAATAATTGTAATGATACAATCTGAGTTGAATCTGATTCCATTATGGATTTACCTTGAGAAACCAAAGCATTAATTATCTGGAAATATGACAAATAATCCTGGTGAATAAGGTTTTGTTTTGAATTAAGCACAAAATCATTAGTAATGCCTGATAAAACACTATTTATTAGAGATGTGTCATTATTTGATAAATATTCAAAAGCAAGCCTGTACCGGGCATCAATAGTATTTTGATTTTGCAACCAATAAACTACACTGTCAAATGAATTTAATGTAGTATCATTTTTATAATACCTAAGCATATTGCTATATGCCTTTTCATTCTTTCCTTTCCAGTTTTGTATTTCAGCTTCAAGATTTTCTTTTGCTGAAGTAGTATTTTTACCCTGCATTATCTGAGCCATCATATAATCAGGCATTGGTACGAAACGTTCATCAAGAGCTTCAATAACATTATCCGATTTTGCAGATTGAGGATTAGCAACCAACACATCACGTATCATAGCATTTGGCAAAACATTTTCCTTAACAATAGCCGATTTCATAACTGTATCGGAAAGATAAGGCGATTCGTTCATCAGTTGCTGCCTTACTTGCATAGCTTCCGGTGGTATGCTCACTTGAACATCAGTATTTAATTCTTCGGTGTCTCCACCGTCAACAAGAGAATTCAGTTCGGAATTTTTATTTATTATTATTGTTTCTGAATTGATTATTTTTGATTCTATTGCATCCGGGGTTATACCGGAACCTAATGATGAAGGACAACTTAAGTCTTTAGAATAATCTTGAGGATTAAGATGCGGATACACATTTTCAGAGTAGAGTTGAGGTTCTAATTTTTTTCCAAGTTGGTCAGATGTATGGAAATAATCAATTCCTTCCCCATCATTATATATATCAGAATAATCGGCTGTTCCAGTAGAAAATGAATTATTAGCAGGGGCGGTAATATCATTTTCGGGGCTTCCCTGATACTGAGCTATACCCCAACCTCTTTTATTGGTATCTAATGTAACTGCAATATCGTATTCATTTTTTTTCAAATCGTTGCATTTTAAACAAAGACCAAGTGAGTCACCACGGTTATTATTTTGCGCAAGAATACCAACATATAAATTTTCAATTTGGTTATTATATATTTCATTATATTCTTCACCTGAGTTGTTTATTACTATGCCAATACTATTTATTTGTGTTGAGGAAGGACCGGTAAAAACATTAATTTCGTTTTCTTCAATTTTATAACCTGAGCAAGCATCAAGATATATACCTCCAAATATACTATTTTTATATAATAATGTATCATTTCCAAGGTTTGTAGTATCAACATTAATAAGTTTAAAAACATTTGAAGTAATTACAGGATTATTTATTCCTCCAATATAAACACCTGTTTTACAATTAGTAAATTCGGAGTTTTTAATTTCTACAGCTTTTTGTTTGCCTAATGCAAATGCTCTTATTCCGTATTTTAGTTTGTTAAATTTTGTCGTTTTTAATGAATCGCAAGGATATTGTTGTACAAGGCAAAGTTCATCAACACTAAAACCTGAGGCAAAGCTTAATATTCCCGTATAATAATCATCCATTTTAATGTTTGTATCATTTGGAGTAATTTCATTAATGTTGTTATAAAAACAACATCCCCTAATACCAATTCCTTTCACTCCATGCAGTCTAATAAAAGCATTCCAATGTTTTGCAAGACCATAATTATTATAATATACTTTTGGGTTATTAATAATAAAAGAACAATTACTGAATGAACTAGCATTATTAAATTCATAAGATGGATAGTATGGATGTATGTTTTGATATGGATGAAATCCTATACTTTTAATATTATTTATAAAATAAGTGTTTTCTGCTCTTATTATCCCACCGGTATAATTCATTTTTTCATCTCCAATTTTGTATGCAACAATACCATATTTGGCATTTTCAATTATAGTACTATCTTTAAGTTCGGCATATCCTTGTAAGCCGGGAAAGTTTTGTGTTGTATCAGGATTTCCCCAAACTTCAATTCCTTTCCAAATAGAACCACATGAATTTAAATGTCCGCCTTCAATAATAAGTTTACCACCTATGTCAACAATAATACCGGAAGTAATATTATTAAAAGTAACATTAGATTTTATAGTAAGTTGTCCACCGGAATGTATAAAAATTGAGTTAACAGTTGTATCATTTGTCCATGTTTCATTATAATGAATATGGACATCAATGTTATTAGCAAATTGTTGTGCAAGACTAACTGCGGCATAAGCATTAATTCTTCCTGTTCCTGTTTGACTATTACCATATTCATCTAAGTACAAATATCCATCAGTAATTGTATCTGTTGTGGATTTAATAAAAAACTGTACTTCCTCAGGAGTAAAGCAAGGATTAATTGACTTTATTAAAGCAGCAAGCCCTGCAACAATAGGTGTTGCATAAGATGTCCCACCACAACCACCGGAAAATGGCCAGCGGTTTGGAACAATAATACCACAAGAATCTTTAAGTGTGGGTGCTGCACCCATTATATGATGACCGGGAGCACAAACATCAACCCCCGGAAAGTAAGAATGAGTTGCATTATAAGAATGTGAAGCAGTATCAGTAATATAATAGGTAAAATAATCAAGTGAATCCGTACTTGTTACTGTAATTATCCTATCATCATAATTTTCTGAAAATGGATACAAAGTACTAAAATGTTCAAAGTCTGCCGGAATACTATCACAATCATATACACCTAATGAATCATTATAACAACCTGTACAAAAACCGTTACCCGCAGCAGCAACAATTACTGTCCCGTTATCAAGTATTTCTTTTATTATAGTTGAGTCGTAGCCAGTAGTATCTCTGGCACAACTTTTGAACCAGCTAATAGTTAATACATCTGCATTTAAAACAGTTGAAGCATGTAATGCTTTTGTCATCGCAAGACTACCACCCATACTATATGTATATAGTTTTGTATTAAATCCCATTGAAGATAGTGGCCTGACAGTATTTACAGATCCAAATTCTTGTGTTTGAGCTGCTGCAAAACTACATACTGCCGTACCATGAAAATGATTAGTTGTGTACGCATGATATGGAAGTAAAGTATAAGGATCGTAATGTGGATAAATTTTTGTTTGAAGATCAGGGTGTTCGATATCAGGAGGTGTATCAATAACAGCAATTTTAATATGTCCAGATCCTTTTGTAATATCCCATGCTAAATCGGCCTCTGTTTTTTGTAAGTGCCACATATAATTTTGTTGATTGTTAATTTGTAGTTGCCAAAAATAATCTAAAGGATCAAAAAGTAACTGAGGTACTTCTAATTCCTTTATTTTAATTAGCATTTCTGTTGCATTTTGTTCGAGTTCCAACTTTAGTTGGTGTTGATCTCCATTACACAATATTTCATAAATATTCAATAATTCAGGGGTTTTTGCAAATGGTAAAGCTTGTTTAAATGAATATACACCAAACTGAGAAAAAATACTATTAATTGTTGAGTTATCAGTAATACTATCATCAATTGGTTTTGTATCTTCTGATGTTACTGTAACCCATAAAATACCACTCTCAGTTTCTTGAGAATAGCTTTTAAAGCTAATAAAAATTAAAATCGTTAATAATATTGTTGCTAAATTTTTCATAATGTTTAGGTTTTAAAATTAATAAAAAGATTTGATAAAATATTTCATTCGAAATATTAATACATGAACTTCTTACTTATTAATTCCGAAAAACAGCAAAAGGTGACCGCTTTTTTGATAGGAGTTATTAACAAAATGATAACATATTATGCAATTATTGATAACAAAGGCTTTTACAGGCAGTAAATAATTTATTACAGATTTCCAAGAAACATAAAAAGTTTATAATATTAACAATAATAAATAATACATGATAATTTTATAAGTCCTCTCTGAAAATAAAAGTTTATTAGTAAACGCTTGTCTATCAGTCATAATTTAATAGAAAGTGAAATTATTTATAATTTCCTTATCTTAGCATTTTGTTATACAATTATTTAAGAATCAAGAAATATATCCCATGGCAGAACACAATGATTTAGGTAAAAAAGGTGAAGAACTTGCCAGAAAATTTCTTAGTAACAAAGGTTTTAAAATTGTGGATACGAATTGGACATTCGGAAAAGATGAAATAGATATTGTTGCTTACGATAAAGAATATCTTGTGATAGTGGAAGTTAAAACGCGAAGATCTAATTATTTCGGTGAGCCATATTTTGCTGTTACAAAGAAAAAGCAGGAATTTTTAATTAGGGCAGCACAAGCATATATTACACGAAAAGATGTTGATAATGAGGCAAGATTTGATATAGTTTCTATAGTTGTTACACCCGGTGGGAATAATATTGAACATATTGAAGATGCTTTTTATCCAACATTATAATTTTTTTATTTATTTTCCATTATTGAAAATTGTCTATAAAATGAAAACAAAAAAGCATAGCACCCTTCAAAATAAATAATCCGATTACCCCTGCTCACGACAGAGCAATTGATAAACTTTAATTACTGAAAGATCTAATCATTAAACCGAATTAAACTTAAATATTCAAATCTTCGAACAATTTATTTTGCCCTTATCAACAACTAAAACGCAAAATTATTTCGAGTTTTCTATACACTAATTATTTATGCATAATATTAATAACTTTGCAAATTCCAAATATTATTAAAATGGCTAAGGGAAAAACTTTTAATCAGAAAAAAAAACATGGTGATTTTTCAAAATTCATCAAAAACAAAAAAAATTCAACTCCTCAAATCGAAGAAGAGGACATAAAACCTATTAAAAAAGGAATTACTAAATCAACATTAGCTGATAATACTTCTGATTTTGATTCAATGCGTCTTAATAAGTTTATTGCAAACTCCGGTATTTGTTCTCGTCGCGAAGCAGATAAGCTGATAGAGGCAGGGAAAATAAGAATTAATAGTAAAATTATTACTGCTCTTGGAACAAAAGTTTCGAGCAAAGACATAGTTACCTACAACAAAAAAATTCTTAAAAGCGAAAGTTTAGTTTATGTCTTATTAAACAAACCAAAAGGTTTTATTACAACAACTGACGATCCATTTGAAAGAAAAACTGTGATGAGTCTGGTGAAAAAATCCTGTCCTCAAAGAATTTTTCCTGTTGGTCGTCTTGACAGAAATACAACAGGCTTATTATTGTTTACTAATGATGGTGACCTTGCCAAAAAACTCACTCACCCAAAACATGATATAAAAAAGATTTACTATGCCATTCTTGATAAACCTCTCGAGAGAGATGACCTGGAAAAAATTGCAACCGGAATTAACCTTGAAGATGGTTTTGTAAAAGCAGATAAAATTTCTTATATTATTGGGGTTCCTGATGAAAGAGAAATTGGTATTGAACTTCATTCAGGTAAAAACCAAATAATCAGAAGGATTTTTCAAAGTCTTGGTTACGAAGTAACAAAATTGGATAGGGTTTCTTTTTCAGGATTAACAAAAAAAGATATTCCTCGCGGCAAATGGCGATTTCTTAAAGACAAAGAGGTATCTATGCTAAAGATGATATCGTAGATAATCATTAAAAGTATTTTTAAAAAATCTTGAAAAAATCTTGAAGAGTTTGTTATTAAAAGGTTTTTGAAAATAAAATCGTAAAACATTAGTAATAAAAAAAGCCACATTAAATTAAATGTGGCTTGATTTTTTTGGGCTCCTCTTCTTGGACTCGAACCAAGGACCCTCTGATTAACAGTCAGATGCTCTAACCAACTGAGCTAAAGAGGAATTTCAAAAGAGGGGCAAAGGTAATTTATTTTTTAATAATGGCAATTTTTTTATAAAAATATTCAAATATATTTTTTCTTATAAATTTGTATTAAATCAATCAAAAATAGGTATAATGTGAGAGAAAATGCCTGTTTTGAGCCGGCATCTTTACTAATTTCAATTTCATTATTTCAAAATCATTTTTATAGTTTCCCTTTTATTTTCATAAGACAAGTTATAAAAATAAATTCCTGGAGAAACTTTTGATCCTTTATTATTATCAGCATTCCAAATCAGTCTGTGATTTCCTTTTGAAAGTTTTGAATCAACTAATGTATTTATTTCCTGTCCGAAAATGTTATAAATCTTTAGTGATACATTTTTATTTTCTAAAAGATGAAAATCGATTGTAAAATTATCACCTGAAGGATTCGGATAAACCCGGCTTATCATATCTTTATCTGAATCATGGTTTTCGATTTCTGTTCCTATCTCAGGGATTTCGATAAAAACATCTGAATAAATTCTGTATTCTCCGGCCTGCAAATCAATGTTTGAAGTATTATTTGTAACATCCAAAGTAGTACCGTTGAACAGATCAAACCACTCGCCAGTATGAGAAAAATTTGGATTTATTGAAGATGATGTAACACCAAAGTTTCCGATAATTCTCATGTCCATGCTTTCGTGATTGAGTTCAATTCTTTTCATCGCATCACTTAAACTTAGAGAATAATTTTCTGTTTCAAAAATATCTTCATTCACCTTTAAATTCATAAGAACTGAAATCATATCATGCAAATATTTTCTTTGATGCTGATCGAAATAATCCCATCTTATAGGTTTTTCACCAAGGCGACCATTAAAATCAATGGAGTAATCGTAACCGAGTTCGCCGAATTGCCATATCATTTTAGGTCCCGGAATTGTATAGAAAAAGCTTGAAACCAAAGCCATTCTTCTAAGCGCAGTTGCAGTGTCTTTTGTATTATAATCTTCGCTGAAGTTTCCCCACGAATAATTCTTAAACATCAGTCTTTCTTCATCATGACTTTCCATATAACCAATTACATGAGGCTCATCCCAATTACGTTGTTTATATGAAATCCACGAAAAGTTTGAATTATCATTCCAACCCATACTTGCTTCTCCATAATTATAATTTGTGTTTCCCCAAAGTAAAATTCCATAATTTGCCAATTCTTTTTCTTCCGAATTTTCGGCAAGATGTTCAAATATAACTTTTGCATTAGGATTTCTTTCTATAATCTTGTCATACATTCTTTTTAAAAGAGCAATTCTGTCGGCATCATATTTACTACCCCATGGATCGTCGGTACCTTTAATATTATTACCAAAACCTTTTGTAAAATCAAATCTGAAACCATCAACCATATATTTTGTCATCCAGTAAGAATTTATACTGTCAACCAATTGTTGAGTGTAAATACTTTCGTGATTAAAGTCATTACCCCATTGTGCATCGGGATTTGTAAAGTTCGATTGAACATTGTACCATGGATTTTCTTCAGTAGGATTATCACCATCAAAATACATTCTAACAAATGGTGACTGATCGTAAGAATGATTTAAAACAAGATCGAAAAAAACAGCAATTCCTCTGCCATGACATTCATCAATAAATTGTTTTAAATCGTTTTTAGGACCATAATATTTGTCAGGAGCAAAATAAAATGAAGGATTATATCCCCAACTGCTGTTTCCTTCAAATTCGTTTGTCGGCATCATTTCTATAACATTCACGCCAAGGTTTTCAAGATAATCGAGTTTATTAATCAGCGATTGATAAGTATGTTCTGTGGTAAAATCACGCACCAGCATTTCGTAGATAATCATGTCTTCGTCCTTGGCGGGAACAAAACTTGTGTTTTGCCACTGATATTCGTCTTGCGCAGTTTGAAAAACACTTGCAATCCCGTTTGTTTTTCCTTCGGGGTAATCAATAAGATTTGGATAAACGCTATTGCTTATATACTGATCGTTCCATGGGTCACAGGTTTTGTCAGTGTATGGGTCAGCAATTTTAATATCTCCATCAATAAAATATTGGAAAATGTATTCTTGTTGAGGTGTTAAACTTGTAATTTCAAGCCAATACCTGTTTCCGTCAGGGGTTCTTTTCATTAAATAATTATCAGAAATTTCCCAATTATTAAAATCACCAATTACAAAAACAAATTCTTTAAATGGTGCAAAAAGAGAAAGTGTAACAGTTGTGTTGTTTATGTAATTAATTCCGTCTTTAATCCCTTCAGGTAGTTCCTGAATAATAACATCACCTTTCACATAATAATAAAATGAATCGGCAACAGCGGCAGTATTTGTTGAAGCAATAACTTTTACCCAGTGAGTTCCCGGATCGGTAGCATTTATTGTATCAAAAAGTGTATTTTCGGTAGTAAAAGAATGAAGAATATTATCATGAAATAATTTCATGGAATCGGCTTCAGTGGCATTTGCTTCAATGTAAATTTCATCATTACTATCAACAATAAAACCGGACTGCCCAGGTGAAGAAATTGTAACATTTAATCCTGATTCAAAAACATCAAGAAAAAGATTCTGTGTTTGAGTTCCTGCATCTTCGCTACGAAACACAAAAGCCATCTGAACAATAGTTTCTGAAGCTCCTGCATCATAAAAATCTTTAATTGATGGATTGATATCCAACTTATATAAATTATTTCCCAGAGAAGTTAACTGTGGTTGATTTGTGTTGTTTCCCCAACTACCGATAACATGTTGCCACAAACTGTTGCCTTCTAATATTACACCTGTGTGTGTAAACAAATCTCCCGTATATCCTTCCAGGGGAGTAGAAGCAGCATCAAAATAAACCGTAACAGCTTCGTCAGCATTCGGTAAAGCGGGGTCAGAATAAATGGTTTGAGAAATTAATTGATGAGCCGATAATAAAAAAGCTATCAAAACTAAAAAGGATTTTATTGATTTCACGATAAATAGATTTTTGTTTCTCATTTCAAAAAAAAGCCCGGCATTATAATACCGGGCTTTTCAAAAAAAACAGAACAGTTTTAGTTCTTTATAAATTTAGTTGCTTGTACACCAGAATTATTGTAAACTTTTACAAAGTAAACACCACTTTGAAAATCATTTACATTAATTGAAATTTCTTTTGTGTACTCAAGATTAATAGTTCTTATAAGTTTTCCGGTAAGATCAAAGATGTCAATTTTAGTGACATCATTAATTCCTGAAAAGTTTAGTAAAGAATTAACAGGGTTTGGATACATTGAATATGAGAAAGGTTGATTAACAGAAGGAATGCCTGCATCAATAAGAGCCCAAACATCATCAACAACCAAAGCAAGTGTATCAGTAGTTAGTTCACGGTTAGGATCTCCTGACCATTCGCCATTATCCCAACTAGGTTCACCATTAATAATTCTGAAATATTTATACATATGATCTCCTGCATTAAGAAGTAAAGTAATAGTATAAATAAATTCGTTGTCATCAGTAGGAGTCAACATATAAGCTCCAACAGAACCTGGTTGTGCCCAGCCATTAGCAAGACTTCCACCAATATAAACATCGTCGGTAGTTGGATCGAAAGGATCTGCATCAGTCATATCCACATTAAAAACAATTTCCATAGGTTTGTCGGCCCAAATGTTTTCGTAAGTAGCATCACCGGTAATAAAAATTTTACGATTAGGATCTCCAGTCCATTCGCCATTATCCCAACTTGCAGCACCATCAATTACTCTGAAGTATTTGTACATTACTTCACCAGAATCAATAGTTGCAGTTAATGTGTAAAACATAGAACCAACTTCAACAGGCTCCATTTTGAAAGCTACATCAATACCTGGTTGTGTCCAATCAGCAAAAGTACCTGACATATAAACATCGTCTGTAGTTGGATCAAAAGGATCAGCATTAGTCATGTCAACCTGAAAAGTTATAGCATATTGAGTTTGTGCCATAACAATTGTTCCCATTAAAAGGAACATACAAAGTGTAAAAAGTTTAAGAGTAAAATTTTTCATAGTTTTTCAGTTTTAGTTAATAATAATTTTATCTTACCGCAAATTTAGCATTATTTTTAACAATTGTCAAATTAGTTTGTGTTTATTTTTTTGAAATAGAATAAATTATAAATTTTTAACAAATTTACCTCACAAACATCTATTTCAAACGTTTGCGGAAAATTTTAAAAAAAGAAATCGATTTTTTTAAAAAAAGGAAATTTAATAATTATGTCGAATTTCTTAAAACAAGTTTAGTTTTTATACACCTTTTTTCCGGAAGAAATTCATTCTGTTTGTTTTTTATTCTCTTAAAAAGAAGTTTTGTTGCTTCTTTTCCAACTTCATATCCAAATTGATCAACCGATGTTAAACCCGGTGAAGTTATTCCTGCACTTATACTGTTTTCAAATCCAATTATCTTTATTTCTTCAGGGATTTTTATTTCTAATGCTTTTGCAGTCATCATTATACCAATTGCAGTCATATCATTAACTGCAAAAAATCCATCAGGCCTGTCGACTCTTTTTAATATCGAAGCTGTGATTTTCATACTATCAAGATATGTATCACAATAAAAAATTAAACTCTCATCAACAGTAATATTATTATCACACAAAGCGTCTTTATAACCACTCAATCTGTTTTTTCCAATCGACAAATGTTCAGATGCAGTATAAATAGCAATTCTTTTACATCTCTTTACAATAAGATGATTAACGGCAGTGTATGCACCTTTATAATCATCATTTGTAACAACATCAACATTTAAGTCGTCAATAATTCTATCAAAAAGTACAATAGGAATTTTATTATTAATTATTTTTTTGATGTGGGAAATATCTTTTGTTTCTTTCGATAAGGAAACTAAAATTCCATCTACACGATTTGATAAAAGAGTTTGAATATTAACAACTTCTCTTTTGTATGATTCATTAGATTGACATATTACTACACTGTAATCATTATCGTATGCAATATCTTCAACTCCGCTAATAACAGTAGAAAAATAATTATGCATAATTTCAGGAATAACTAAACCTAAAGTTTTAGTAGATTGATATTTTAAATTTAAAGCTACTTGATTTGGTTTATATCCAAGAACATCGGCAAGCTCTTTAACAGCTTTTTTTGTTTTAGAGCTAATATCCGGGTGATCGCTTAATGCTCTGGAGACTGTTGAAATAGAAACCCCCAGTTTTTCAGCAATGTTTTTAATTGTAACTTGATATCCCATGTTTATTTTTTCAAAAGCTTATCTTCCTAAAATAATTAATTCTAAAAAACAATGTCTTTTTATATTTATCAAAAACCCCAAATTTGAACTTTTATGATTTACTAAAACTTTATAGTATCTACAAAAATATATAAATGTTTCATTATTTCAAGATTTTATGCAAACGTTTGCATAAAATAAAATCAATTTTTCAAGTCAAAACCTTGTATTTCAAGTCTTATTTATTACTTTTACATTTAATAAATTAGTTATTCTTTAAACCAAAACAAGTATTATGACAAAATTTCAAATTCAAAAATTACTTTTGTCTTTAGCAATAATTTGTTTTAGTGTTGTTTCTGCATTCTCGCAAGGAGGAAATGTAACAGGAACTATCACAGATGCTACAGATGGAGCAACTCTTCCAGGCGCTTCTGTTGTAATAGAAGGAACTACTCTGGGAACGGTTACCGATATTAATGGCAACTACAGCATTGATGTTTCTTTAAACACAACCTTAGTCTTTTCATTTTTGGGTTTCGAAACCCGCGAAATAATAGTACAACCAAGCACAATAGTTGATGTTGCACTGACGCCTAAAGTTACCAGACTCAACGAATTAATTATAGTTGGATATGGTGTTCAAAAGAAAAAGGATGCAACTGGCTCAATTACTGCCGTTAATTCTGATGAATTTAATACAGGTGCAATTACTTCACCAACAGAATTGGTGATGGGTAAAATTGCAGGTGTGCAAATTACCACAGGTGGTGGAGCCCCGGGTAGTGAAGCAACAATCCGCATCAGAGGTGGTTCTTCGCTGAGTGCCAACAATGATCCTCTTTATGTTATTGATGGTGTGCCTGTTTCTTCTAGTGGTATCTCAGGTATGAGAAACCCGCTTAATACAATTAATCCTAATGATATCGAAACTTTTACAGTTTTGAAAGATGCTTCCGCAGCTGCTATTTATGGTTCAAGAGCTTCGAATGGTGTAATTATTATTACAACAAAAAAAGCTAAACTTGGTGGAAAAGCATTGAAATTAAATTATTCAGGTAACTTTTCTTTTTCTACTCCTACAAAAAAAATTGATGTTTTAGGAGCTGATGATTTCCGAAATTTAGTTGCTGAAAAATACCCATCACAAGTTTCTATGCTGGGCGATGCTAATATCGTATGGCAAGATGAAATATTTGAAAATGCTATTGGAATGGATCATCACCTTAGTTTAATGGGGGCTGTAAAAAATATTCCTTTCAGAGTTTCAATGGGTCATTCAAATAATGATGGTATCCTTAAAAGTGACAATATTAAAAGAACTACTATTGGAACATCAATAAATCCAGTATTTCTTGATAATCATTTAAAAGTAAATATTAATGCAAAATACATGAATGTGGATAATAGATTTGCAGATCGTGGAGCTATTGGCGGAGCAATTCAGTTTGATCCAACAAAACCTATTCTTAGCGGTGATACTGCTTATGGTGGTTATTATGCATGGTTACAAAATAGTGGTAATCCTGTGACTCAGGCTACAACAAATCCTGTTGCATTATTAAATTTAAGAGAAGATCTTTCTAATGTGGATAGATTTATTGGAAATGCGCAAATTGATTATAAAATGCATTTTCTTCCTGAATTAAGAGCTAATCTTAATGTTGGTTATGATTACTCAAAAGCTGAAGGTACTGTTTATGTTCCTGAATATGCTGCATGGAGTTATGATGACGCTACCGGCGGAGGTATAAATAATATGTACGAACAAGAAAAGAAAAACGAATTACTTGAATTATATTTAAATTATTCAAAAGAACTTAAATCTATCGATAGTAAAATTGATTTAATGGCTGGTTATTCATGGCAACATTTCTGGAGAAAAAATTATAGCATAAATTCAGATGTGGCTAACACACCTTCAAAAACTGATACTATTTCTGATCCTACTGAATATTATCTTGTTTCATTTTTTGGACGTTTAAATTATAATTTAATGGACAGATATTTATTAACTGCTTCATTACGTCAGGATGGATCTTCACATTTCTCTGAAGATAATCAATGGGGTTTTTTTCCTGCTGTAGCTATTGCATGGAATGCAATTAATGAGCCATTTATGAAAAATGTAAAAACCTTTTCTCAATTAAAATTAAGACTTGGCTGGGGTATTACAGGTCAGCAAAATATTTTGGATAATGATTATCCTTATCTTCCTCGTTATACTTCAAGTCAGGTAAATGCACAATACCAGCTCGGAAATTTATATTATACAACATTACGTCCCGAAGGTTATGATGCTAATTTAAAATGGGAAGAAACTACTACTTATAATATTGGATTAGATTATGGATTTGCAAAAGATCGTTTTCATGGTACTTTAGATTTTTATTTCAGAGAAACTAATGACTTACTTAACTTTATTCCGGTTCCTGCAGGTACTAATCTAACAAACATTATTTTAACCAATGTTGGTGATCTTGAAAATAAAGGTGCTGAGTTTTCTATTATTACCAGACCTGTTGTGAAAAAAGATTTAGTTTGGGAAATTGGATTTAATGCAACTTATAACGAAAATAAAATTACTCGTTTAATAGCTTCTGATGATCCTACTTACCCTGGAAGCCCAACAGGTGGAATTTCAGGTGGTGTTGGTAACTATATTCAAATGAACAGTGTTGGATATTCTACTAATTCTTTCTTTGTTTTTGAACAGATTTACGATGCCGAGGGAATGCCAATACAAGGAATGTATGTTGACAGAAGTGGCGATGGTGAAATTACTACTGCGGATAAATATCATTATAAAAAACCTGCAGCAGATTTTTTCTTCGGAATTTCATCTAATGTACAATACAAAAACTGGAACTTCTCTTTTTCAGGAAGAGCAAACTTTGGAAATTATGTATACAATAACGTAGCTTCCGAAAATGGTGTTTATGAAAGGCTTTATCGTCCTGAAGGACCATATCTTGGTAATGTGGCATCTTATGTTTATGATACCGATTTTGATAATCCACAATATCTTTCTGACTATTACATCGAAGACGCTTCTTTTTTTAGAATGGACAACATTAAGTTGAGTTACATCTTTAAAGATATTATTAACGGAAACGCTGATCTTAGTTTATCTGCTACCGTTAATAATGCTTTTGTAATTACTAAATATCAGGGTCTTGACCCCGAATTGACTGGAGGACTTGATAATAATATTTATCCTCGTCCAAGAATTTATGTATTTGGTGTAAATCTTCAATTTTAATAATGATAAAAAATATAGATATGAAAAAAATAATTAATATTTCATTAGCAATTGCAGGATTTTTATTGATTTTATCATCTTGTACCAAAGACCTTAATACTATACCTATTGATGAAGATGTAGTAACTTCAAAAGTTGTTTTTGATAATCCTGATGCTTACAAACAAGTGCTGGCAAAATTATATGCCGGACTAGCAGTTACCGGTCAGGAAGGCCCTGCCGGAAACCCAGACATTAGTGGTATTGATGAAGGCTTTAGCCAATATCTGCGTGGATATTTCTACCATCAGGAATTTACAACTGATGAAGCCGTAATTGGCTGGAACGACCAAACTATTAAAGATTTTCATTATCAAACATGGGGCGCAAGCGACGTTTTTATCCAGGCAATGTATTACCGATTGTTTTATCAGATCGTTGCTTGTAACGAATACATTCGCGAAACCACAGACGAAAAACTTGACGAACGTGGTGTTTCCGGAGATTTAAGAACTGACATTGAATATTTCCGTGCTGAAGCAAGATTTCTTAGAGCTTTAAGTTATTGGCATGCTCTCGATTTGTTCGGAAGTGTTCCTTTTGTTACCGAAGAAGACCTTATTGGTGCTTTCTTCCCTGAGCAAATTTCAAAAGCTGATTTGTTTGATTATATCGAATCTGAACTATTAAGCATTGATGACTTATTGCTTGATGCCAGAGCAAATGAATATGGTCGTGCCGACAAAGGTGCTGCATGGATGCTGCTTGCAAAATTATATATGAATGCTGAGGTTTACATTGGCATGAATAAATATACCGAATGTATAAGCTATTGTAATAAATTAACCGAAGCTGGTTATTCTTTAGAAGATAATTATGATCATCTTTTCCTTGCCGATAATTCAAATCTTGCTGAAGTTATTTTTTCAATAAATTTTGACGGAGCATTTACCAAAACATACGGTGGAACAACTTTTATTATTCACGCTGCTACAGGTGGTGATATGCCTCCCGAAGATGTTGGAATCGATGGTGGCTGGGGTGGTATAAGAACTACCAAAGCTTTTGTAAATAAATTTGATGATATTAGTGGCGAAACCGATACTCGTGCTAATTTCTATACTGAAAATCAGGAACTGGAAATTAATGATATTGGACTTTTTACTGATGGTTATGCTATGCAAAAATTCTCTAATCTGAGATCTGATGGAAATAATGCTTCTGACTTAGAATTTACTGATACTGATTTCCCAATGTTTCGTTTAGCAGATGTTTATTTAATGTATGCCGAAGCTGTTCTTAGAAATGGTGCTGGTGGAAATGCCGGTACAGCTTTAGAATATGTTAACGATTTAAGAGAAAGAGCTTATGGCGACGATTCAGGAAATATTTCTGCAGGTCAACTTACTCTGGAATTTATTTTAGACGAACGTGCCAGAGAACTTTACTGGGAATGTCATCGCAGAACTGATTTAATAAGATACGGTTTGTTTACAGGTGGCGATTATTTATGGCCCTGGAAAGGAAATTCTTTTGATGGTACTTCTACCGATTCAAAATATAATTTATTTCCAATTCCAGATGCTGACTTAGGAGCTAATCCTAATCTTATTCAAAATCCTGATTATTTATAAAATTAAAAAAAATTGATATGAAAAAAATAACTTTAATATTAATTACAATTATAAGCCTTGCATTTCTTTATTCTTGCGAAAAGCAATTAAAAGATCCTGTTTTGGATATGGACAAGGCAGTTGCTCCAACTCTTGTAGCTCCTGAAAATGCTTCTGAATTTATTTTACTTGAAGAAAATGCGGATAGTGTTTTTGCAACTTTTGAATGGACTGCTGCTACTTACGATCTCTCAGATATTGAATCTGTAAAATATATTATTTATATGGATCTTGTTGACAGTAGTTTTATGAAGATGAAAGAAATCGGAAGTACTAGCGAAACTTCTTTTTCAATTACTGTTGCTGAAATGAATTCTAAATTACTCAGCCTTGGTGTTGAAGTGGAAGTGCTTAGTAGTTTCGAATTTAAAGTTTACGCATATGTAAATAACGAAACAACTTATTCTGATCTTTATTCAACTGTGTTCACTTTTAATGCCACTCCATACGAAGCAAGTGGAGGTATAGAATATCCTAAACTTTGGGTTCCCGGCGATTATCAAGGATGGGCTCCGGCCGATGCACCGGTAATTAAGTCTTTTAATGATGACGGAATTTATACCGGTTATCTATACTTTCCTGAAGGTGGTACTTTTGAATTTAAATTTACTTCTGACCCTGATTGGGATCATACTAATTATGGTTTGGGTGCAGATGCATTAACTCTTGATACCGATGTAGGTGCTGGTAATTTAACTGTTCCCGGTCCTGGTGGTTATCAGGTTGTTGTTGATGTAAATAATCTTACTTGGTCGTACACAGCCGAAAACTGGGGTGTAATAGGTGAGTTTACAGGCTGGGCCGATGATATTGATCTAGAGTGGGATGCTGCAAATAATTATCTTACTTTAACATACGATGTGCCCGATGCAGCTGATAACAGATTTAAATTCAGAGCTAACGATGCATGGGAAGTAAATCTTGGAGCTAATGATCCTCCTGATGGATTTCTTACTCAAGGAGGTGTAGATATTCCAATACCTGCTCCCGGAGTTTATACATTTAATTTAATCTTAGACGGACCACTTCCAACTTATGAATTTATTGCACAGTAAAAAATTCTCATAATTTTTAAAGCCCCTCGAAGAATTTCGAGGGGCTTTTTTTGTTTTTATTATTATTTTTTATTATTGATTTCTTTAAAAGAAAGATTGTTAAGTTATTTGTTCACATAAACAAAATACTCCCAGCTGGCGCGCGTTTGTAACGCGTGCCATATTAAGACAGAACTATTTGTTTTATATAGTAATTCACTTTTCTCAAATAGGTCTATTTAATCAAATAATCAGAAATATTTTTACTGAAATAATTCGCACTCGTCACAAACGAGTGCGAGCAGGGCAATAGCTGTATAAAATTCTTAAATATGCATCATATATATTTTTCGGTATCCATTGTATTTTTGATAAATATTTGAATTTTCTGTGTAAAGAAAATAAATTTTTCCATTATTGATTTGAATTTTTGATACAAATGGAAAATCGGGAATTTTTATTGCTTTTCCGAGACTTCCGTCTTTCAAATTAATTTCATGCAAATACGAAATACCATTAATTCTAAATAAAGTATAAGCTTTATTATAAACTTCATCTATGCAAATATCTTCAACCCAATGTTTATTATTATGAAAATCTATCAGTGTTTCATTAATAAGCCAACCTTCTTGATCATAAAATTCCATAATTGAATTAACATAATTAAAAATACAAATAGTATCACTAATTTTTATTAAGGGGGCAAAAATCGGATCGATCATACACATATATTCAAAGCGAATATACGCTCCAATATCAGAAACTCCGAAATCTATAAGACTTTGAATATATTCATCGAAATTATCAACCATTATAATTCCTTTTTCATTACCAATTAACCGAAGGGTTTTTGCTTTTTTTGTTTTACGGTTGTAATAATAATACTTCAAAATTTGATTATGATAAGTATAATCCATAAAGTAAATGTTATCGCCCGATTCTTCGACACAGGTTTTCATTGTTAATTCAAATTTTTGAGGATTAACCGGATATAAAAGTTGAAGTTTTTCAGAATCAAAATAAATCTGCCAGACTGTATCTTCGCATATCAAATGTACATTATCAAAACAATCTTTAAAGAATTTTTCGGGCTTTCTGACTGATAAATCGGTAATTGTATCCCCGAAATCATCAATTAATAAGATTTTAGTTTTTGATAATTTTCTATCTTTATAAGATAAAAGCAAAATATTGTTTTCATAAAATTCGTAGTCGCTGATATGAAGAGGCTTGTTTTTCAATATATTTTTTACAATTTTACCTGAAATCAAAAATTCGTCAAGTTTAACTATTAATGATTTTAACTGAATATTTTGTTTTTGAGAAACTTCGGAGTTTATCTTCAGATAATATTTTTCATACGCAACATGAGAAAAAATTATAGTAGCCGGAACTTCACTGATATTTATCGAATAATAACCGTTTTTAAATGAAACACTCCCTAAATTAGTTCCCTTTATTCTTATGTTTACATTTTTAATTGTTGAACCTGTATTTGAATCGGTGATTTTTCCATAAACCTTTATACTACCTGTTTGCGAATAAATATTTGAGATGAAAAAAATTAAAAGGAAAATTATTGAGTAAAGTTTTTTCATAATTTGTGTTTTATTTTAGCTTATAAATGTAATATTAAAATATAATATTATATCTGCACTGTTAAAACAGGCTGATCTTTTAAACCGGGAATAGAAGTTGTAAATCTTAATGAAGCTATAAACAGAATTTCGAAGGTATATTTGTAGTGAATCAAATATTCTTTCCCTCAAAAACAAAATATCCCCAAGGCTCAATTTCAAGGTTTTCATTTGCTGAAAACTTTGCTTCTTTTCCTGTAAAAGCATTTAAATATTTTCCGGTAAATTTATCTCCTTTTAATTTTATATCTCTCGTTTCAGCAGAAAAATTAAAAATTGCAAATATTTTATTCCCGTTTTTTTCTCTGACAAGGGCAAAAACATTTTCATTATCAGATGAATTTATTCTTACTAATTTTCCTCCTGATGTTCCATTCCAAAGTGCTTCGTTTTTCTTTTTTATTTGAATAAGGTTTTTATAAAATTTTTCTAATTCTATATCTCCCCAGATAATTGTATCCTTTTCAAAAAATGCTAATCTTTTATTCAAAGCAGCTTCTTGTCCGCTGTAAATTAATGGCATTCCCGGAATCATAAAACTAAAAACTGCAAATGTTTTGGCAGCATCGCCCATACGTTCAAATTCTGTTCCATTCCAGGAGTTCTCATCATGATTTGATGTAAAATACATTCGATATGCATCTTCTGGATAATTTTTGTCATTCTTAATAAAATATTTTTCTGCATCATTTGCATTTTTATTCCCCTTTGCAATTTCATTCATGATATGATGAAAATCCCAGCCATAAGACATATCAAAAGCATTTTTATGATGCTTCACTTCCTCTGCTTCGGCAAGCATAAATACAGGCTTGATTTTATCTAATTCAGCTCTGGCTTTATCCCAAAATTCAACAGGAACCATCCCTGCAACATCACAACGATATCCATCAATATTTGCTTCTTCTATCCAAAATTTTAAAGCTCCGATCATGTATTCCTGCATTTCTTCATTTTCATAATTCAAATCTACAACATCAGACCAATCAAATGGTGAAACAAAATTTCCTAGTGAATCTTTTGTGTACCATTCAGGATGCTCTTCTATCATTTTATTATCCCAGGAAGTATGATTTGCCACCCAGTCTAAAATCACATACATACCTAAATCGTGTGCTTTGTTAACCAACTTTATTAAATCATTCATGTCTCCATACTCCGGATTTACAGCTTTGTAATCTTTTACAGAATAATAGCTTCCAAGACTTCCTTTCCGGTTTTTCAAACCAACAGGATTTATTGGCATCAGCCATAAAATATCAACTCCCATTTCACTTAATCTCGGCAAATGCTTTTCAAAAGCCGCAAAGGTTCCTTCGGCTGTAAACTGTCTGACGTTTACTTCATAAATTACTGCATCTTTGCTCCATTCTACATGAGTAAATCCATTAATTTTTTCCGTATTTTTTTTGTCATTATCCTGACAAGAAAATAAAAACACCATCAATGAAAAGAAAAGGATGTTTTTAATATTTCTGCTTTTAGTAAATTCTGTTTTTTTCATATTTTGTATATTAAAGAATTAGTATAGAATATAATAGACGATCAAAATTACTCCAGATTTACAGATTAAAAAAATAATCTGTAAATCTGGGATTTCTTTTTAATTTTCAATAATTTCAAAAAGCCGATCATCTATTTTAACATCAAGTACATTATTTTTGTACTTAATATCAGAACCAAAATTAGCTTTAAGTTTTGCTTTAGCAAAACGCTCGGGTAATTTAATTTCAATGTTTTTTATGGATTTATCTTTACAGAATACTACAATCACAATCTCATCAAAATATGTTCTTAAGTAAGCATAAACCTTATCATTAACTATTAGTGGAATAAATTCACCAAAAGTTATCGAAAGGTTTTTTTTACGAATGTTAATTAGTTTTTTTGTTATAGATTTCACTAATTCTTCGTTTTCATTCAAGTTATCAAACCTCATCATCCTGCGATTATCAGGGTCGTTACCACCAGGATCACCAATTTCATCACCAAAATAAATAACAGGAACCCCGGGAATAGTCATTAAAAATGCTGTTAATGCTGACAATTGTTTATAAGATTTTGGGTTTCCAACGCTAATGTTTCTAGTCCATCCGGCAAGTTTGGTGTCTTCATCAAAACTTAAAGCACCTCCTGCATAAGAAATAAAACGTGCTCTGTCTTGATTTCCTGTAATGTATCCCATAAGATTGTGATTGCCATAATATTTAAAACTTTGTAGAATTGTATTATTCAGTCTATGGAAAGATTCATCTTTTCGTGCAAAAACTGCAACTGCATTATCGTAAACATTGAAATCGAATTGAGCGTCCAGTTCTCCTGAATTAACATAACTGCTAATTAGCTCCGGGCTGCCATAGGTTTCTCCGATTTGATAAAGCGATTTATTCTCAGGAATGATAATTTGTTGCTTTAATTTTTTTGTAAGTGTACGCCAGAAAAGCTCGGGAACATGTTTTGTGGCATCATGTCGAAAACCATCCAGATTGTATTCTTTAATCCAGAAAACAGCTGAGTCAGTCAGCATTTCAACGATTTCCGGTTTTTCAAGATTTAGTGTCGGGAGAAAGGTATCGAACCATGTTGTTAATCTGTGTTCATCCCATTTTTCTGTATTTAAAGTTCCGTCAGGTAAATATAAGTTTGTTGCACAATCTGGATGAGCTTTATAATATGGATGATTTTTGTGAATATGATTTGAAACAAAATCTAGTAAAACATTCATGTTTTTCTGGTGGGCTTCTTTAACCAGCTCTTTGAATTCATCAGCAGTTCCAAAACGGGAGTCGATTTTTGAAAACGAAATAGGCCAATAACCGTGATAGCCGGAAAACTTAGATTTTGGTGTTAACCACAAACCATATGCTCCTTTTGGATTTTGAACAACCGGAGACACCCAGATTGTATTTATTCCGAGATCTGTAAAATATCCTTCTTTAATCTTTTTTGTTATTCCAACGATATCGCCACCCATATAATTTGCTTTTGGAAGAATTTCAGGATCATTTACCGGCTTGTTGTTTTCTTTTTTCCCGTCAAAAAATCTATCAACAAAAGCATTATAAAGAATTAATGTTTGAGGATCTTGTCGCGAAAGTTCTTTTGTTTTTATAATCACTTTTCCCTTGTTGAATGGAACCAAAATATCATTTGAGACCCCAAACTTATTAAATGCAAAAACCCGTAAATATGATCGTTTTAAATCTTTTGCATTTTTAGGAATAGATATTTCAATTTCATTGTCTTCAAATTCTATAAATTTATCTGGCAATCTGTAATTTTGCCAAAAAACAAAAACCTTAGAAACTTCATTTTCAAAGCCTAATTCCACTTCATTTTCTTCAAATTCTTTAGTAAATAATTTTGGCACGAAATTGCTCACATCTTTGCCAACAGTGAAAAATGAATTATATCCTCCGGAATTATTGTCAATAGAATCCTTGCTAGTGGGATCACATATCCATTTACCGTCAAGCACAAGCCTATACTGATATTTTCCGGGAGTATGGTATTTTGAGATTTTCCAGATGCCATCTTTAAATTCAAGGTTTCCGGTAGCAGGATTCCACCCGTTCATTTCGCCGGCAATTTGGACACTTTTGTAATTTTTCCCTTCGGGATTAAAACTTATTGTTTTATTAATTTTTTCAGATTTTTTACAAAGTATATGATAAGGAATTCCATTAATAAATACTTCCAGTACCATTAGTTTCGGAAAAGATTCTTTAGGGTTGATAATTATTTTTTTGTTGGTCTCAGAAATGGAAATACGTTCCCCATTTAGTTTTACAGAGTCTATTATTGAAACATCCATAAAATAATCCTCAAGTAAAATTATTGTTTTGTCGTTGTTTAATTGCACCGGACTTGCTAAGCCGACAACATCCTTTGATTGGTGTGTTTCTATTTGCAGGGAAGTACATCCGGCAAGTAAAATTATAAGTAGTAAATAAGTTGCTTTTTTCATTTTATTTTTTGTTTTGTACATTATGTTAAATTAATTTAAGTTTTTATTTTAATTCAACAACCATTGAACTCTTAGGAGCAATATTAATATTTTCCAGATCATCAATTTTTTGACCGTTAAGAATATTTGTTCCTGTGCTGTAGTTTTTCAGAATTTCTAAATAGTTTTCAGTTTCCAGTTTTATCAATTTATCATTATTGCTGATGATTACCATTACAGTATTTTCATCATTATATCTAAAATAAACATAAACACCATCTTCGGGAATAAAATGAACAAGCTTACCGGTTTGAACAGCCTTGTTATTTTTTCTGTAATTCAATAAGTTTTTTATAAAGTTGAATGCATCATTTTGTTTATGATTCCTGCCTTCTTTTGTAAAAGCATTTTTTTTATCAACCTTCCAGCCACCGGGAAAATCTTTACGAATATCGCCATGTCCACGGTTCTCGTGGCCTGTCATCAAAATTTCGGTTCCGTAATAAATTAAAGGAATTCCTCTTGTTGTTAATAGAAAGGTCATTGCATTTTTAAAATCATTATAATCTTCTGCAATTTTTGAAAAGAATCTTTCAGTATCATGATTATCTGCAAAGACAACAAGTTTATCCGGGTTTCCGTAAAGAAAATCTTGACCAAGAGCATCATACAATCTTACAATTCCTTTATCCCAAGTGTTGTTTTCGTTAAATGCATCACCAATAGCAAACATCAAAGGAAAATCAAAAACGCTTGGAAGATGAGATTTATAGTTATCTCGATTATTTGCATTTTTCTGCCAGTAAGCAACTGCAGAAGCAGACGATAACCAAGATTCTCCTACAACATTAAAATTTGGATATTCAATATTTATTCTGTTCATCCAATCTGCCATAAACTCTTTATATGAGTAAGGATATGTATCCATTCTAATTCCGTCAAGATCAAAACACTCAATCCACCAAATGCTGTTTTGAATAAGATAATTTGCAAGGAGTTTGTTTTTTTGATTTAAGTCGGGCATTGAAGTGTCGAACCAACCACTAAGCATTTTTGTTTTATCATATTGCGATGCATGGGGATCAGCAACAGTTCCTGCACGGTAATTTGATCTGGTAAATTCAGTAAACTGATGAACCCAGTCTTTTTGGGGTAAATCTTTCATCCACCAATGATAACTGCCACAATGATTAAAAACCATATCCATAATCATTTTTAGTCCTTTTTTATGACAATCGTCAATAAGATTCTTATAATCTTCATTAGTCCCAAAACGAGAGTCAACTTTATAAAAATCTGTTATGGCATAACCGTGATAAGAATATTTTGGCATATTATTTTCCAGAACAGGATTTAACCAAAGGGTTGTTATTCCTAATTCTTTAAAATAATCAATTTGGTTAGTAATACCTTTAATGTCTCCACCGTGTCTTCCGTTTGGGTCATCACGATTAGTCTTTTCAATCATTCCCTGCATATTATCATTCTCTGGATTTCCATTTGAAAATCTATCAGGCATAATCAAATAAATTGCATCAGAGCTATTAAATCCTTTTCTTTCTTTTGAGCCTGCTTTTCTTTCTTTTAACTCATAATCGTAACTGTGAACTATTTTATTATTATTCTTAAATTTTATTTGAAATATACCAGCTTTGACTTTTTCAGTAATAACAAGATTTAGAAACAAATAATTAGGATTTTCGGTTTTAACAACTTCGATAAGCTCGACTCCCTGATAATTTATTTCGACAGATTTTCCTGAAATATTATTTCCATAAACCAGAAGTTGTAATTCCTGAACTTCCATTCCTACCCACCAAAAAGGAGGTTCAACTTTTTTCAAATCTGAATTTCCGGCAAAAGAAAAATTTAGAAAAAAAAATAAAATTGCAAGTAAGACTATTCTTGAACTAAAGAATGCTTTTTTCATCATAAAATTATTTATTAAAAAACGTTTTATTTATTTCATTAATTATTGATTATCAAATTTGTCTTTATTTTCAAGCTTAATAATTGCTGCCCATTTTTCTTTTATAAGAACCCTTATTGATTCATTTTCAATATTTAAATAAGTATCATTTAAAATATCTTTTGCTGATTCTTTTGCTCCAATATTTAGTTCAACATTATGGTTTATAACATCATTATTGATAATTACAATTGTTGATTCGTCATTCAATGTTCTTGAAAAAGCATACATTTTATTGCTATCATTAATTAACAAAACTTTAAAATTGCCTGATTGAAGCTCAGGGTTTGAATTTCTGATGTTAATTATTTTTTTGTAATGATTTAACAGATTCTTGTTTACTTCAACTTTGTCAGTTTTTTCTCTTTTTAGATTTTTGGGTAAATATTTTTCATCATCATAAACTATATCTTCCCACAACATTGGTTTTCGACAAGAAGGATCATTTGCACCCCACATTCCAACCTCATCACCATAATAAATCATTGGAGCTCCCGGATATGTCATCTGAAAAATTGACATTAATTTCAATATTTCATATTCTTTCTTATTTGGCTTACGATTTTTATATTTCTGATTACGTGCACTTGATTTGTTGAAAAATTCATTTTTATCAAGATAATTGATAAGACCACGGTTTACAATTCTTGTAGAGGGTCTGTCGGTATCGTGACTACCAATTAGATTTTGCATTTGTAGATTTATTTTTGCGGGGAATTCTGCTCGCAAATCACTTAACAAATAATCGAAATGAGAAACAGAAACTCCACCTCTTTCAGTGATAAAAAAGCTACTACAATAAAAAGCAAAATTGTAATTCATCACTGCATCAAATTCATCACCTTTCAGGTAAGGAATTAATTTTTCCGGAGAATCAATTACTTCAGCAGTAAGATAGGAATCGGGATTTATAAATTTAACGAGCTCTCTCCACTTTTTCCAAAAAGTGTGACCAACGCAATTAGCAACATCCAAACGCCAGCCATCAATTCCATCAGAAGGATTGCCATCATTATTCGGATCCATCCACCTCTGAGTTATATCAAAAATATACTTTTCTGCATTTGTATTCATGCCATTTGTATCTTCACGTAATTCAGGCATATCTTTTACTCCCCACCATCCTTTATAATCAAAATGAGTTCCAGCAATAGTATCCTCCCACGATTTTATTGTAAACCAATCCTTAAAATCAGAGTCTTGTTGATTTTTCATCACATCCTTGAAAGCAAAATTATTATATCCGACATGATTAAAAACACCATCGAAAATAATTTTCATATCTCTTTTATGAACCTCAACTATTAATTTCAAAACCAATCTATCGGCAGAAGTCCAAAGCCAATTTGCCGGATTGCCTGGGGTTTCCATTTCGATTAACATTTTATCGCCTTTTGGATCGGGACCAAAAGTTGGTTCAATATGATGATAATATGCAATATCGTATTTATGATAAGAGGGGGAAACAAAAACGGGATTTAGATAAATTGCACCTATTCCAAGGTCTTTTAAATAATCCAGTTTATCAATAATTCCCTGAATATCGCCCCCATATCTTCGTCTGGTAATATTATACCAAAGGTCTTTTCTATTTTCTTTTTCATAAGGCTGAAGTTTGTACCAATCGGATTCCCAGGGATGGACTTGCCATGGTTCAATTAATTCATGAGGCCAGCATCCTTCTTGATCCAATAATTTCGGGTCATTAGTTTTATCAGCATTCCTGAACCTCTCAGGAAATATCTGATACCAAACAACTTTTTGGGTCCAGGCGGATGAAGTTGAATCTGGCAGATTTGCAACACTTTTATTTGTATTCAAAAATAAAATAACGATAGAAAGTATAATAATCCTTAAATATATATTTTTGAAAAAAGAAATCAAATAATCCATTTTTATTGTTTATTAATTATTGATAAAAATACTAAGAATTTACAAACAATATAAATATTAACCCTATTAATTCATGAACTTAATCGATAAAATCCTGAATTAATCTAACAGCCTGTTCAGATTAATCGAAAACTCAGAAAAGATAATATTTATTTGCGCTTCATTCCCCAAACTTAAGCTTTTCTAAGCCTATGTTAACCTGAATTACCTCAGTGTTTTATAAAAATTCTATAAATAACTCATGCTAAATTTATTTTAATGTTTGTATTTTAATATCAATATTTACACATGTTTAAAGCTGAAATTAGATTTACTGAAAATTTCTATACTAATATGACACAAAACCTCAATATCTGTTGTATATTTGTTTTACTAAAAAAAACAAAGATGAAAAACTTACAAGAAACTACTAGGATGCAAAGAGCATGGTTGGAGCTATACCCTGGAGCTTCTTTCGATAAACTCACTAATTTTTTTAAAGAATTAAAAAAGACAAAAGCTTATCTTAAAGACAAAACTGCAAAAGAGGAATGGTACAAAGATGCCATAATCTATTCCGTTTATGTTGATCTCTTTAATAATGATTTTTCGGGACTTGAATCCAAACTTGATTATCTTGTTAATCTTGGAGTTAACTGTTTGTGGTTATTACCGATACTTGATTCACCAATGCGCGATGCCGGCTTCGACATTAAAGATTACAGAAAAATACGCCCGGAATTGTTAAAAGATCCAAATGATTATCTCTTAACTGAATTTACGGATTTTGTAAAAAAAGCTCATGAAAAAAACATAAATGTAATTTTTGATATTGCATTAAATCATACTTCTGATGAGCATTATTGGTTTCAGGAATCTCGTACATCGCCAGATAGTCCTTATCGTGATTATTATATTTGGAATAAAAATACAGATAAATATAAAGAGGCAAGAATCATTTTTGAAGGAGTAGAAAAAAGTAATTGGGAAAAAGACGGAGATGAATATTATTTTCACAGGTTTTTTAATTTTCAACCTGATTTAAATTATCGAAATCCGGATGTGCTTCTAGAGATGTTGCAAAACATGCTATATTGGTTAAAAAAAGGTGTTGACGGTTTTAGGGCTGATGCAATTCCATACTTATGGAAAGAAGAAGGGACAGACTGCGAAAATCTTGAAATAAATCATACAATAATTCGTTTTTTCAGAGCTGTTCTCGATTTCGTCAAACCAAACACATTATTGCTCGCCGAAGCATGTCAGAAACCAAAAACAGTTGTTAAATATTTTGGTAATGGTTATGAATGTAATGCCGGATATCATTTCCCGCTTATGCCGCAGATTTTTAAAGCTATGGCTATGCAAAGTTCTCAACCAATAAGATATACACTTAGTTCGGAAGTTACACCGGAAATTCCTGAATCTGCTCAATGGTTAACATTTTTACGTTGTCACGATGAGTTGAGTCTTGAATATGTTTATGTGAACAAAGAAGACCGAAAATATATTCACGATAATTATTGTCATAAACCTGAATGGGATTTTCGTTTGGGACAAGGAATTTCTGCTCGTCTGGCAGAATTGCTCGATCGCGATGAAAAGAAAATTGGTCTGGCTTATTCAATCATGCTCACTTTACCAGGCACTCCCGTGATTTATTATGGTGATGAATTCGGTAAATTTAATGATGAAAATTATTATAAAGAGATGATAAAAATGACGGGAAAAGATGATACACGTTTTCTTGTCAGAGGAAAAATTGACTGGAAGAAACTTGAAAGTAAATTGAAAAACAAAAAAAGTTTTTCGTCAAAAGTATTTTCTCAATTAAGCACACAAATTAAAACCCGAAAAAATAAAACATCATTTGGAACAGACAAAATAAAATGGTTGGACATTAAAGATGAAAACGGCAATGTTTTATCGGAAGTGTTGGCTTATTACAGAATTAACGATAAAGAGAAAATTCTTATACTAAATAATTTATCTGAAAAAGAACTTTCTGTTAAATTACCAATTTCTAAAATGCCGGTTAGAGATATTCTGGGACAATCTTTTAATTATAACAGACGTGAAAAAACTTTATATTTATCAGGTTTTGCTTATTATTGGATTAGAGTATAACAATCAAATAAATAATGTATTAAAGAGCAAATCCTCCAAATTTTAAAAATCTGGAGGATTTTATTTTTATTCGTATTTTTGTAAATAGAAACAAGCTACTTTTCTTATGACTAAAAATAATTTTGATGCAGTAATTTTCGATCTTGACGGAGTAATAACAAAAACTGCTCTTGTACATTCTTCTGCATGGAAAAAAATGTTTGATGATTTTTTGAAAGAAAGAGCAGAAAAAACAGGAGAGGAATTCCTTGAATTTACCCATGAAAGAGATTATCTAAATTATGTTGATGGTAAACCCAGAAATAAAGGTGTTCAGTCTTTTCTCGAATCACGTGGAATAGAACTTCCTTTCGGTGATCCGGAAGATGGTACAGAAAAAGAAACTATTTGCGGAATCGGCAACAGAAAAAATATTGCATTCAACGAAATACTAAAACATGATGGAGTGGAGGTTTATCCTTCAACAGTTGAGCTTATTCATGAATTAAAAAACATGGGTATTAAAGTAGGAGTTGCTTCATCAAGTAAAAATTGTAAAGTAGTTCTTGAATCTGCCGGGTTATTAGATCTTATGGAAACTCGTGTTGACGGTCTTGTGTCTGCCGAGCTTGGGTTGCATGGTAAACCAGAACCTGATATTTTTACAACTGCTGCTGACAATCTTTGTGTTACCTATGATAGAGCAGTTATTGTAGAAGATGCTGTTTCCGGAGTTCAGGCAGGCGCAAAAGGTAATTTTGGGCTCGTGCTGGGAATTGCCCGAGAAAAAAATGAAAAAGAATTAAAGAAAAACGGAGCTGATATTGTTGTTACAGATATTGATAAAATTGGTTTGAAAGGTATAAAAGAATGGTTCCAATCAGGGCTTGAAAAAAATAATTGGGAAATAAATTACTTCGATTACAATCCTAAAAAAGAAAAATCAAGAGAATCTTTACTAACAATCGGGAATGGGTATTTTGGAACACGTGGAGCTCTTGAAGAATGCAAAGCTTCAAAAAACAATTATCCGGGTACTTATATTGCAGGAGTTTTTAATCGGTTGAAATCCTCATTGGGAGACACAGAAATTGAAAATGAAGATTTTGTTAATTGTCAAAATTGGTTGCCAATTACTTTTAGCATCAATAATAAAGATTGGGTTAACATCAACAAAGTTAAAATTCTTGACATTAAAAGAAGTCTTGATCTTAGCTGTGGGTTATTGAAAAAAACTTTGATAATAAAAAATACAGATGGTAAAATTATAAGAATAATTTCGAGGCGTTTTGCCAGTATGGATGATCCACATCTTGCTGCAATAGAATATAGTATTCAGCCTATTAATTATTCAGGTCTTATTACCATAAAAACTGAAATTGATGGTGCAATTATTAATTCAGGTGTTGAAAGATACAAGCAATTAAATCAAAAGCATTTAAAAGTTATTGACTCCGGTGAAGAAAAAAACAAACAATATTTGTTTGTAAAAACAACACAATCAAATATTAAAATTGCAACAGCTTCGAAAATTTTAATCAGTAAAAATAATAAACAAATTGATGCTGTTTTTACTAGTGAATTTCGAAAATCCCAGGCAATAACAAAATTTCTTACTTTTTTACAAAAAGATGACACTTTAAAAATCGAAAAAATTGTTTCGATCTATACTTCAAAAGATAAAAATATTTTAAACCCTTTAAATTCTGCTCGTCAAAAAGTTAGAAACATATTTACCTTCAAAGAGCTATTAAAAAGAAGCAAAACAAAATGGGAAAAGATTTGGGAAAAGATTGATATTAAAATTGAAGGAGATAGGATCGCACAAAAACTTTTGCGAATACACGCTTATCATTTAATGATAACAGCATCTGATCATAATATAAACATTGATGCAGGAATTCCTGCAAGAGGCTTGCATGGTGAAGCTTATCGTGGTCATATTTTCTGGGACGAATTATTTATTCTTCCATTTTATGATATTCATTTTAAAGATACTGCAAAATCAGTTTTACAATACAGATTTCGACGGCTTGATGAAGCCCGTAAATATGCCAAAGAATATGGTTTTGAAGGAGCTATGTTCCCATGGCAAAGCGGAAGCAGCGGGAGAGAAGAAACACAAATTTTACATTTAAATCCATTAACCGGAAAATGGGGTAATGATTACAGTTCGCTGCAAAGGCATGTTTCTCTTGCAATTGCTTTCAACATTTGGCAATATTTCAATATCACCGGAGATAAGAAATTTATTGAAGAGCAAGGTCTGGAAATGTTTCTTGAAATTTGTAGATTCTGGGCAAGCAAATGCGATTTTAATGAAAAAACCGGAAAATATTCCATAAGTAAAGTAATGGGTCCTGATGAATTTCATGAAAAATATAAAAACTCAAAAGAAGGTGGGCTGAAAGATAATACTTACACAAATCTAATGGTTGCATGGCTTTTTAGAAAAGCATTTTATTTATTTGAAAATCTTGATAAAAAATCTGTAAAAGAATTATCACAAAAAATTGATCTTAAAAAAGATGAAACAGAAAAATGGAAAGACATTCAGAAAAAATTAAATATTGTAATCTCTGAAGATGGAATTTTTGCACAATACGATGGGTATTTCGATTTGAAAGAGCTCGATTGGGAAACATATAAAAAGAAATATGATGATATTTATCGAATGGATCGCATCTTAAAAACAGAAAGAAAGTCTTGCGATGATTACAAAGTTGCCAAGCAAGCTGATACTTTAATGATTTTTTATGTTCTCGAAAAAGATGAAATTGATGAAATACTGAAAAATCTCGCTTATAAATTACCTGATGATTATCTTCAAAAAAATCTGAACTATTATTTGCAACGTACTTCACACGGTTCAACGTTGAGCAGCGTTGTTCATGCTCATCTTGCAAATACAACCGGCGATAAAAAGCTAAGTTGGGAACTTTACAAAAATGCTCTTACAAGTGATTTTATTGACGTTCAGGGCGGTACAACAGGTGAAGGAATACATACAGGTGTGATGTCAGGTACAATATTAATTGCAATGATGTCATTTGCCGGATTGGATTTAAAAACTTCTAAAATAAAATTAAATCCAAATTTACCTGAATATTGGCGTAAAATTTCATTTAATTTTAATTTTGTTGATGATAATTACGAATGTGAAATATCTGGAAATGAGATTAGGATGAAAATTAATTCAGATAAAAAAGAAGTTGAAATTGAAATTGGAAATATAACTCATAAGATTGAGTGTAGAAAATGGATTGAAATTAAATATTAATTATTGAAATGAAATGTTTTACTGTTGTTTAAGTAAAATACATAAATGCGTAAATGATTAAATGATTAACACAAGCAAATAAAAACTAAATCGCTATGCTCGGAGACGTATTATTAATTACCGAAAAGCACCATAAGGCTGCAAAAAAAATTTTTGATTTTGTTTTAAAAAACCGTAAAGTAAAATTTTTGGTTGCTATTTCGGGAGAATCCGGAGCAGGAAAAACCGAGCTTGCTTATGTTTTGGCGCGATTACTCAAAAAAGAAGGAATTATTGCAAAACCAATTCATATTGATAATTATTACAAAATTCTTCCTCTCGAAAGAACCGAGTGGCGTAAAAATCACGGCATTGAAAAGGCAGTCGGACTGAACGAATACAATTGGGAAACTATAAACAGAAATATTAGTGACTTTAAAAACAACAGAAAATCTACCATGCCTTGTGTTGATTTGGTTACAGAACAGCTTGACAGTCTTACAACTGATTTCAATGGTGTTGATATGCTAATTATTGATGGATTATATGCAATAAAAGCAGATGTTGATGTTCGGATATTTATCGAATTAACTTACCATGAAACAAAAAAAGCTCAGATTGTTAGAGGAAAAGAACCACAAAACGAATATCGAATGCAGGTACTCGAACGCGAACATCAGGTTGTACAATCACTTAAACAATCAGCTGATCTTTTTGTAACTATGGATTATAATGTTGTTGAAAAAAAATAAGATATTGGATTTTTTTTACACAACACTAAACTTCAAATTTTAATTTTTTTCTTTGCCGAAACATAATCATCATCTCTGACAAACAAAATAACTACGGCAGCTATAAATAATGATATTCCACCAATTAGCAATGCATATATGGATTTATCAGCAAAGATATCCTTTATTAAAAATCCAAGAATACTTGCAGCTACAATTTGAGGAATAACAATAAAAAAATTAAAAATCCCCATATAAATTCCCATTTTATTTGACGGAAGTGCTCCGGTAAGTATTGCATAAGGCATTGCCAAAATACTAGCCCACGCTAAACCAATTCCAATAAAAGGAAATAATAAAGTTGTTTCGTTGGTAATATAATAAACAGAAATAAAACTTAATCCTCCTATAAATAAAGCAATGGAATGAGTAATTTTTCTGTTTGTAAGTTTTGCCAACCAAATAAGTAAAAAAGCAAATACAGCAGCAAATCCGTTATAAACTGCAAAACAAACTCCAACCCAATTGGCACCTTCATTATAAGCAACCGAAGATGCATCAAAAGTATTATAAATATGTTCGGTTACAGCCGGTGTTGTATAAATCCACATTGCAAATAATGCAAACCATGAGAAAAACTGAACAACAGCCAATTGCTTCATTGTAGCCGGCATATTATTCAAATCATTAACAATCTCAATCAGTCCGTTTGATTTTACACTATTTCTTTGCATCAAACCGGCAACAATTTCAAAAATGCCAAAAACAATTAAACCAAAGCATAAAATATAAACTTCTTTTTCAACATTTATCAGGTACAAAGCAATCGAAAACAACAGTCCAATTAATAAAAGAATAAAACCGGTTTTCAAACAAGTTTTTTCTTTTTTATTATGATTGTCAAAAATTATTTTTTCTTTTGATTTATCCGTTAGAATTTTGTCTGCTTTGTCAAAATTTGCAAGTTCTTCGGGCGAATATTCTTTTGTGCGAATGACAGTCCACAAAACAGCGAGTAAAAAAATAGCCCCACCTAAATAAAACGAAAATTTAACTGAAGGCGGAATGATTCCTTCGGGGGCTGTATTGCTAATATTTAATAAATTTGTCATCATCCACGGTAACATAGAAGCAACTACTGCTCCGGTACCGATAAAAAAACTCTGCATTGCAAAACCCTGAGTCCGTTGTTCCGATGGCAGCATATCTCCGACAAAAGCTCTAAATGGCTCCATCGAAATATTTATCGAAGCATCCATAATCCAAAGCATCCCGATTGCAATCCACAAAGTCGGTGAATTTGGCATGATAAATAACGCAATAGTTGCAAGAATAGCACCAACTAAAAAATATGGGCGTCTTCGTCCCAATCTTCCCCATGTTTTATCACTGTAATGACCAATAATCGGTTGTACAATCAAACCAGTTATTGGAGCTGCAAGCCAATAAAGTGAAAGATTTTCAACTTCGCCTCCTAATGTCTGGAATATTCTGCTGACATTAGCATTTTGTAGTGCAAACCCGAACTGAATTCCTAAAAATCCAAAACTCATATTCCAAATTTGCCAGAAACTTAAATGCGGTTTTATTTTCATACTCTGATTTATTAAGTTATTAATTGCAATATTAAGGATTTTTTAAGAATTTATCTTCATATTGAAGCAAGCTTTTGCCTTCTGTACTTTGTCACTTTTTGTTGTTGAAAACTCTACCAAAAAAAAACAAATATTTAATTCATTAAGTTTATTTTTACATTTGAAATAAAACGTCAATTTTAATAATTGATTTAGAAATCTATATATGAAGAAATTTCTTGTTTTCATAATTATTATTTTTTCGATGCACGAAATAAAGGCTCAAACAGCTGATTTTACAGCTACCGAAGTTTGTTTTGGGGATACAACAATATTAATTAATACATCTGTAAGCTCCGATAGTATTGTTAGTGTTTTATGGGATCTCGACGGAAACACAATTTTTAATGATGCAAGCGGAGATACTATAATTTATTTTTTCTCAAGTCCTGGAAACAAAAACGTAGGTCTAAAGATTGTTACCGATAGCGGATTTGCTCAGGCTGTTTATCATCATGTTCCGGTTGGTTCTTATCCTGTTGCAAATTTTTCTTTTGACAATGTATGTGATGGAGAAACAACTTTTTTCGAAAATCTTTCTACTATTCAATCCGGTGAAATTGAAGATTTTATTTGGAATTTTGGTGATGGTTCTAATTTATCATATTCAAATAGTCCTGAACATTTATATGAAAATAATGGTTCTTATCCTGTAAAACTTGTTGTATCATCACTTCTGGGATGTTCTGATTCAGCAATCTATGGTGTTTTGGTTTATCCCTCGCCAAGTATGAATCTTTATATGGACGGCCAGACAATATTTTATGAAGGAGATAGTCTTGTTGTTACAGTTAACGGAATATTCGAAAATTTGATTTGGTCTTTTGGATCTCAGGCAAATCCGTTAACAATAAAAAACTCGGGAAATTACACAGTAACTGTTTCAACAGGACAGTGCTCTACGTCAAACATTTTCAGTGTAGATGTGTTAGAAAAAACAACTTTTGGAATTATGAATTTGATAACTCCAAACGGGGATGGTTATAATGACAATTTTGAGATTTTTGATCTTTACAGAATCGGACCTTGTGAAGTAAATATTTTTAACAGATGGGGAAGTAAAGTTTTTTCAAGTTCAAATTATAATAACGACTGGCAGGGAACTTTTAACGGAAACCCTTTACAAGAAGGAACTTATTATTATGTAATAAAATGCAGTAACGAAGCTATAAGAAAAGGTTCAATAAGTATTCTTTATTAAAACTTATGATTTACAGATATTTAAATATTATTATTTTTGTTTTTGTATTACTAATAGGTGAATTTGCTTTCGGTCAACAAGTACCAATAACAAATCAATATTTGGTAAATCCATATTCTTTATCTCCGGCTATGGCAGGATATAATCAAACTTCAGAATTATTTATTGGGTATCGTAAACAATGGACAGCAATGCCTGGTTCACCAAAAACCAGTTCTATTAACTTGAATTTTCCTACAGGTAGAAGAGTTTGGCTTGGTGGAAATATTGTTAGCGATGAAACCGATCTTTTTCAAAATATTTATGCTTCATTTAGTTATACATATATTTTGCCAGTTTTTAAAAGTTCATATCTAAGTTTTGGACTATGGGGAAGTGTATTTCAAAACTCTTTAAACTTAACAAAAATTAATGTTGCGCATAATCAAGATCCTCTATTGCTGGACAAAAATAAATTAGTAAGCACTGTTTTTAATTCAGGTACCGGAATTAATTTTTGCAGAAACACCTTAAATGTTGGAATACTTATTCCTAACCTTTTTGTAAACAGAAGTAATTATGAAGTTGAAGGTGCAAATAATATTTTTGAAATAGAGCGTCAATATATTGCATATGCTTCATATCAAATTTATCTTACAACAAAATGGCAATTACAACCATTTATTGTATTCAGGTCAACTAAAAATATCAATTTTAATTATGACATTTCAACACTAATAAAATATGAAAATAAATATTGGCTTGGAGTAACGTATCGACAAGGAAGTATTATCGGATTATCAACAGGTGGTGAATTAATTAATAAGTTGACATTTAACTACACATACGAATTTTCAAATAATGGGTTTACAGGATATACTTCCGGTACTCATGAGTTTTCAATAGGTTATAAATTAAATATCAAGCATCAAATTCGGAATAAAGGATCTGGAAAGTATCCACTAATGATGGAATATAATTCAAGAAAAATTAAAAACTAATAATCATTATGCCTAGGCAAAAAATAAAGATATTATTCCTAATAAGTTTGTTTTTACTCATTTTGTTGAAAAATGTTTTACCACAACAAGTTGGTGTAAACAACGTAACAGTAAGATTTGTTCAACCACCAACAACATGGTCTGTCGATAAAGCAGCTTTGAAATATAATAAAGATTTTGCTTTCGGTATGCACCTTGATGATGGTAAAAAAGAAATTTATTCACACGCATTTCAATTTCTTAACGGTGGTACTATTGGAGGAGTAAATTATCCCGGGAAATTTTATACTGATGGTTGTGGAAACGACATTAAATTTAAAATGAGTTCAGCGGTATTTTCTTTTGAACAAAACGGTGCTGTTGATGGTCACGATCCAAATGGTTCTTATGCCAACATGAATGTAACCTGGCCAGAATTAGTTGAAATGTATCAGGCTGGTTGGGCGGTATATAATCACGGACTTACTTCTTCTACTGCAATAGATAAATATTATTCTATACGACACAATCATAGTTATATGAAACTGAAAATGCTTTCGGCAACAGAAGGTGGTCCTGAATTTAAAACTTTAGTAAACCCTAATGGAGATATTACTTTTACACCTGTAGCATTTCAGGAAAATTATATAATGGCATTACGTGGATATACTTTTGGTGTTCCAAGTGTTGATGTTACTAATTATTTTTTTGAAGATACTTTGAAGATGGGAAGAACCTGCCTTGAACAAAATTTCATTTTTTCAACTCTTGTTAATAATGCTGCTGCTTTAAGTATTAATGGTGCGCATCACTGGGGCACTTCTTTTGCTCATTTTATTACAGGTAATTCTGGTTTTTCATTTCCTGTTTTCCGTGCCCAGATGAATTATGTAGAAGCTACTTATGGAAAAAATGGCAAGGATAATATCTGGATGACAACTGACGAAGAAGTATTAGAATATTTGATGATCAGGGATTCAGTTACTGTTAATTCCCAACTTGTATATAACGATCTTATTATTTCCTTTTCGGGAAATATACCAACAGATTTCAGGCATTATGCACTATCGCTTGTGGTAAGTGGTAATGTGCCAATTGATACCATTTTTATTGACGGGGGAACAGAACATTCTTTTAACGGATTAGGAAATGACACTTCATTAATTAATCTTAATTGGGATGGATATGTATTAATACCGGATACGGTAAATGCAGAAACTTATGTTAGTATTGTTGAACAAACTCAACAACAAAATGACTGGGATATTGCAAAGGATTATGTTGAAATGATACCTCCCGGTGATGCAAAAGAAGCTTTTCGCGACAGGCTTTGTATTATTCTGGGTACAGTTTCTCCCGAAGGTTATTGCAATTGCACTACCACCGCGAGTAATGATACAACAATTTGCGAAGGAGAATGTGTTATATTAACAGTTGCCGAAGGTGTAAGTTATTTTTGGAGTACAGGAGATACAACTCAAAGTATTTTTGTTTGTCCTGATTTTACAACAACTTATTACGTTACTGTTTATAATAATATTGGCTGCCCTGCAAGCGATAGTGTTTTTGTGGCAATTTCACCCTATCCAATTGCTAATGTCGGTAACGATACTACTATTTGTTCAAACGATTGTATTACATTAACAGCAAGCGGAGGAACTTCATATTTATGGAATACAAACCCAAACCAAACAACTCAAAGTATTGTTGTCTGTCCCGAATTTACTTCAGAATATTCAGTTATTGTATCAAATCAATACGGATGTCAATCTTATGACACAGTTATTGTTTATACAAATCCAACACCTAATGTTTATATTGGAAATGATACTACTATTTGTATAGAAAACTGTGTAACGATAATTGGCTCAGGAACTGGAAATTATTTATGGAATACAGGGGATACAACACAAAATATTATTGATTGTCCGCAAGATACAACAACATACTGGTTAACTGTTACAAATGATTATTCATGCTCAGAAACAGATTCCATCATCATTAATGTAAATCCTCTTCCAATTCCCGAAGCAGGAAATGATACTACTATTTGTAATGGAGATACTATTACTCTTAGTGCTTCAGGTGGAACAACATATTCATGGAATACAGGGGAAAACACACAAAGTATTTCAGTTAGTCCTGTTGATACTACTATGTATTTTGTTACTGTAACGAATGAAAATAATTGTTCGGCAGAAGATAGTGTTACTGTATATGTTTTACCTCTGGTTTTTGTTTTTAATAATAATGATACTACTGTTTGTGTTGACGATTGTATCGAGTTAATTGCTTCCGGTGGTATTTCATATCTGTGGAATACAGAAGATACAACAGCAAATATTAATGTTTGTCCTCCCGAAACAGCTGATTTTTTTGTTACTGTTACAAATGAATTGGGCTGTTCAAATACTGATACAATTACCGTAAATGTAGTTCCTTTACCTATTGCTGACGCAGGATCAGATGCACAAATTTGCGAAGGAGAATGTATTACATTATTTGCTACCGGTGGAGAAAATTATATTTGGGCTCATGGTGACTCAACACAAGAAAGTTATGTTTGCCCTGATACTACAACAATGTTTTATGTTAATGTTTTTGATGATATTGGTTGTTCGGCATGGGATAGCGTAGAAATAACAGTTATTCCAGGACCTGATATTGTAATAACACCAGATACCGGAATTTGTATTGGCGATACTATAACCTTAACAGTTTCCGGCGGTATTTCTTATCTTTGGAGCAACTATAGTCCGTATCCAAGTATATCTATTTCTCCAAAAACAACAACATATTATTCCGTTATTGTTACTAACGAATTAGGGTGTTCAAAAAAAGATAGTGTAAAAGTTGAAATTTATTCTTATTCCAATCCATCACTTGGTAATGATACTTCTGTTTGTTTTAGCTATGCATTTGACCTTACGGCTCAAAATGGTGTAGAATTTCTTTGGAATACAGGAGATACAACTTCTCAAATAACAGTATTTCCTGAAGACACAACAAAATACTATGTTACAATTATTAATGAATTAGGTTGCCAGAGTTCAGATACAATTACCCTTTCAACTATACCTCTTACAGAGATAAATTTTGAAAATTTATTGCTTGCATATTGCGAAAATGAAGGTGATATTGTTTTACATGGTAATCCTGCTGGAGGTATTTTTATAGGACAAGGTGTGTTAGACAGTATTTTTAACACAGAATTAGCAGGAGCAGGTGAACACACATTGGTTTATATGTATTCAGATACGATTATCGGATGTACAAGTTTTGTAGATAAAGATGTGTTTGTTTATCCAATGCCATCAGTTAACCTTGGTAACGACACAAGTATATGTTTTGAATACTATTATTCACTTAATGCAGGAGATGGATATGACACCTATTTATGGACAGATGGTAGTACAGATTCTATTACAACCATTGATCCTGAATATTATGGTGAAGGATTACTTCCTTTTACTGTTTTTGTAACGAAAGATGGTTGTGTGGATATCGACACCATTAATCTGAATATCATTTACTGTAATTATGGAATTGAAGATATCAGTAGCCAACCATCAATTCATTTATTTCCTAATCCCGCAAATAATTCATTTTCTGTTTTTATTAAGGGAAATGAAAACACTATGAATATGCAAATATTAAATTCCCGTGGACAAGAAGTTTATTCAGAGAATCTCATTAATTGCAATTCACCCGATTATAAAAAAGAAATCAATTCATCTAATCTTCCAAAAGGATTATACTTTGTTAAATTTTATAATGAGAATTTTATTTTGGTGAAGAAGTTGATTGTTGATTAGGGTTTGTTGATTTTATCAATAACTGCTTCCTTGAATAATTTACGCTCTTCCTTACTAAGTTTAAAAATAGCGTTTTTTTCTTTGTTTTTCAGATATGCTACACCAATGCTAAACATTTTTAATGGAATTATGCTTTCCTGATATTCTGCAAGTAATTCAGTTAATGCTTTCTCAATATTACCTAATCTTTCTTTATCATAATTCACAATGTTTATTAAAATATTAAACAAAGAATCAGCTAAGGCTTTCCAAAGTTGTTTGTCTTTTTTATCTTTAAATATTACCTTTAACAGAAAGGCAAAATATGATTTAATAAATGCCTCTGACCCAAATCTGAAAAGATTATAAAAAACATCTTCAGTTAACGAAACTGTAAGTAAATCATTTTCAACTTTGTTTATTAAATTGTTCATCAATTCTTTGCTTTTGTTTTGGTCATTAACCCTAACGTATGCACCTAGCAAACTAGAAGTTAAATACATCTGTTTAGGACTTATCTCCAATCCTTTATAAAAAATTTCAAATGCATAATCAATTTTATTAACTTTTAAATAAGTTAATCCTAAATTATTATATACTCTATCATTCTTAGAGTCAATTTCAATAGCTTTCTTAAAACTTTCTATTGCTCTTTCGGGTTGCTTTAATTGAACAAAAGTATTTCCCATGTTATCATAAGCTTCATCATAATCAGACTTAATTTCAATAGCTTTCTTAAAACTTAGAATTGCTTCTTTATATTGCTTTAAATTGCTATATGTAATTCCCATAATATTATAAATTATCTGATCAGGTTTTATTTCAATTGCTTTTTGAAAATATGTTATTCCCTTTTTGTATTGTTTTAAATTAGAAAATACAATCCCCAAATTTAATAATGCATCACCATTCTCAGGATTAATTTCAATTGCTCTTTGATAACTTTTTAATGCCTCTTTGTAACGTTTCAAATTCTTATATGCAATTCCCAGATTATTAAAAACATTATCTTCCACAGGATTAATTTCAATTGCTCTTTGATAACTTTTTATAGCTTCTGTGTATTGTTTAAGTTTTGAATATGCATTACCCATATTATAAAAAGCTTTGTCATAATTAGCATTAATCATTATTGCCTTTTCAAAGCTTTTCACTGCCTTATTATATTGTTTAAGATTTGAAAATGCATTACCTATATTATAAAATACTACATGATTATTAGGACTGATCTCAACCGCTTTCTGAAAACTTTTTATAGCTTTTGAGTATTGTTTCATGTCTGCAAAAACAAACCCCAATCCAACAAAAGCTTTATCATTATCAGGATTAATATCTACTGCCTTTTGGTAACTTTTTACTGCTTCTTCTAATTGTTCTAACTCTACAAATGTATTTCCTAAATTATGAAAAATCTCATAATTATCCGGTTTAATCTTTAACGCTTTTTGGAAGTTTTCCAATGCTTTTAAATGTTTTCCAAGAATGCCATAGGTAACTCCCAATCCATTATAGACTGCGCTATTATTAGGATTAACTTTAATTGCCTTCTGAAAACTTTCAATTGCTTCTTTTGTATGGTTTATATTTAAAAAAATAAATCCCAAATTATAATAAGCTTGATAATTGTCAGAATTAATTTTAACCACATCATTAAAACATTTTATTGCATTTTGCTCTTCTTTGAGATAAGAAAAAACAACCCCTAAACTAAAAAGAATTTTATCATTATTGGGTTTAATTTTATTGGCTTTTTGTAAACTATCTAATGCTTTTTTGTATTGTTGATTTTCAATAAAAGTGTTCCCTTCTTTATAATTATTAAAAGATAAATCTATTGCATCGGTTGTAAGGAGTATATTACTAAGCTCTTCCGAATTATTAATTTCATCAAGACCCCTATGAGCAAATGAGATTTTTTCTCTTTCTGGTTCACTTAAAGCCATGTTATACATAAGAGCTTCATTTTCGTATTTGTTTTTTATTTCTTCACATTGAAACCTTGCACCATGTCTAAACTTTAAGTATTGTTTTCTAATTATTTTGCTGTCGTAATAAGTGCTTAAAAAATCAACAAATAACTTTGATATTCCGTTGGGATTTTCACTAATTTCAAAACAAATCCTCATTAAAGGTTCTTTTAGTTCATAAAAAACATCTTTTCCTGATTTGTTTTTATCTATCATACCCCTCTCATACAATAAAGATATTTGCTTGCTAAAAACATTTGGATCAATAAAACATGCCCTTGCTATTTCTTTTCCACTTAATGCTCCGCGGTTCAAGCTAAGGTGTTTTACAATTTTTTGCTGTTGTGCCGGCAAAGCATTTACAAACTGCTCATAATACGGTTTCAAATCGTTCATTACTTTTATAAAAATACCTGAAAGCTCAGATTTGAAATCTGCTTTTAGAAAAGAATAAAAAGTAACAAGCAAACGGTGGTTGCCTTCAGTAAGTTTGTATATTGCCCTTAGTTTCCCTTCAAATTCTTGTTTTCCAATATCTAATACTAATTTCTGATTACCCTCGGTTTTTGCAATAGCTTTCAGAAACATTATAGTTCCTTCAAAATCTAATTTTTCAAGTTGAAAAATATTGAAGAAATTATAAAACGGATTTTTGCTATTCTGAAGGTTGGCTATTAAATTTTGGCTTGTGGCAATAATGCTCAGGTTATTGTATTGATAAATAAAATCCCGAAGACTTCCTTGTCCTTGAGAGCCGAGATAATTAAGGATTTTATCAAAATTTTCAATAAGAAGTATAATTATCCGTTTACTAGCAAACCCAATAAGTATGTCCTTAACAAATATTTCCCTTTTATTACTGTCTTTTATCAAGGATGCTTCTAATATTTGAGTTTCAAGTGTTTCGCTTCCAACTTCGTTATATCTTAAAAAAGCACGCAATATGCTAACCATTAAATCCGTAAAATTAGAAATCCCTACTTCATCTTCCGACATATAGGCAATTACCGATTTTTTGGATATTTTTTTATCATTTATTAAACGGTGATACAAAACTTTTACAATATGTGTTTTGCCACCGCCTCGGGGTGCAATTATTAGCGATTGCCAGGTGGAAGAATTAAGTATTTTATTAACGCAATTCTTCTCAATTTCATTTACTGTCTCTTTTCTTATTGTCAATGTTTGTTCAAGAATTTCGGGCTTTACACTTTTTGCACCAAATGTTAATAATGAGTCTATCATGTTTAATGTATTTAATATGCTTTATTCCTTTTCCACCACAATTTTAAAATAGAGTATTTGAAATTATAAATTCTTTCTCCTCCTTTTATAGTACGTAAAAGATAACCATCATTTCTAAGTCTCTCAATTTCTTCATTTATTACAATTCGGTTAGTCTCTGTTGTAATTGTCAGTACGTTATTGAAAATCTCTTTTTCTGGTACTGCTTGTGTACTTTTACTTATATAGTTTAAAATATAAACTGATATTTTATATTTAGGATAAAAATCTTCAATTCTGTCATAAAAATGCTTGATACTTTCTTTGCCCTTAGTATCATCCAATATTTCTTCAAATGCATCATCAATTGCTTTTTGATTGGCTGCATTCGTTTTTGATATTTTATCAAAAACAATATCAATGAAATAAGGGATATTGTTAGCTCTATTGCAAATTTGTTTTATTAGCTCATCGGGCATTTTTAACTTACATCCCAAATTAAGGCACTTTCCAAAAAATTTAGCGTTATTGTCAGTGAATGGTTGAAGTTCATGTTTAAACATGTGATTTAATGGGTCTCCGATGTTGTGTCCATCTTTTTTGATTTTATCTAATACTAAATCAATACCTATTGAACCGCAATAAATAAATCTGATATTCTTAAATTCTTTTTCAAAAGTGATGTTTCTGAAAAAACCTATTACTGTTGAAGCTTCATTCTTTTTCAATTTATCAAGAAATATTGAGAATTCATCAAGCATTATTACAATAATTTTGTCTTTATGCTTTTCTAAAAGTTTTTTAAAAAGATAAAACAATTGTTTTTGCCAAGTATATTCTAACTTTTTCAGTTTTATTCCTTTTACTTCTTCAACTACTTCTGTTGTTTTGTTATAAAAGTTTTTCAGTTTTTTAGACAGACCTTCATCAATTAGATTCATTTCTTTTACCCTATCCAATAATACTGTTGCTACATTTTCAGGGGATGAAATACCTTCAATTGGTTTATATATCGGAATAAATCCTTTTTGTCCATCAGCCTCTATCTTTCTTAAGATTGAGCTTTTACCAAGACGCCTTTCTGCAAAAAGTGTAATACCCTGCTTTTCAAGTTTACTCCAGAATAATTTAATTTCCTCATCACGACCAATAATATTATTATGAGAAACTGGTCCGCCTGTGCTGGGTGTAATAGGTACTATTGTTTTCATATTAAATAATTTTCTGCAAATATAATACATTTTTTAACGCACGTCAAGTTTTACGCACGTTATTTTTATCGCACGTAAAAACATTAGTCAAGCAAATTCTTTTAAAAACTTAAATTTCTTAATAAAACCCCAAAATATTTATAATTTTGCACCTTAATTTCAAGAAGATAAAATTATGGGAACACAATACAATCCACCTGATTATTTTCAAACTGATGAATTATTTTCGGATGAACATAAAATTATTCGTTCATCAGTACGTGATTGGGTTAATAAATCGGTTTTACCTATAATCGAAGATTCCTGTCAAAAACACGAATACCCTCTTCATCTGATAAAAGAAATGGGCGAATTAGGACTCTTTGGTACATTTATTCCTGAAAAATATGGATGCCCTGGACTTGATCATACTTCTTATGGAATTATTATGACCGAGCTTGAACGAGGAGATTCTTCAATCAGGTCAACTGCTTCTGTTCAATCTTCTCTTGTGATGTATCCGATTTACAAATTTGGTTCTGAAGAGCAAAAACAAAAATACCTTCCCAAACTTGCTACAGGCGAAATGGTTGGTTGTTTCGGTTTAACCGAGCCAAATTATGGTTCTGATCCGGGAAATATGGATACTAAAATCGAAGATAAAGGGGACTATTATCTTTTGAATGGAGCAAAAATGTGGATAACAAATTCTTCAATTGCTGATATAGCCATTGTTTGGGCAAAAGATGAAAATAACGTAGTTCGTGGTTTAATTGTAGAAAAAGGAATGTCCGGTTTTTCTGCACCAATAACAAAAGGAAAATGGTCGCTCAGAGCATCTGTTACCGGTGAGTTGGTTTTTGATAATGTTAAAATCCCTAAAGAAAATTTATTGCCAAATATAAAAGGATTAAAAGGTGCTTTGATGTGCCTAAACTCTGCAAGATACGGAATTGCCTGGGGAGTTATTGGCGCTGCTATGGATTGTTACGACACAGCTTTAAGATATTCAAAAGAAAGAAAACAATTTAATAAACCTATTGCAGCATTTCAACTTACTCAAAAAAAATTAGCGGAAATGCTAACCGAAATTACCAAAGCACAGCTTTTAACATGGAGAATGGGAAAATTAAAAGATGAAAATAAGGTTACAGCTGCACAAATTTCAATGGCTAAAAGAAATAATGTAAATATGGCTTTGGAAATTGCAAGAGAATCAAGGCAAATACTCGGTGCAATGGGAATAACAGGTGATTTCCCGATTATGAGACATTTGATGAACTTGGAATCTGTAATTACTTACGAAGGCACACATGATATTCATTTGCTGATAACCGGATTTGATATTACAGGCGAAAATGCTTTTGTTTAAGTGGCACTCTATGTTGAAGATAGTGGGTAATATTAAATATCATTTGAAACTGTCAGTTCATGATATAGGTTGACGTTAAGTTTAGTTGAAAACTTTCGTAAATTTGAAATCATGAAAAGATCAAAATCGATTCAAAGACATTTTAGCACTACTTTCAAAAAGGAGAAAGTAGA
>Ga0307992_1000058_pt1 | contig 69013 bp, 60 predicted proteins | sample EllFjometagen133_FD_203162 | JGI IMG/M metagenome (GOLD analysis project Ga0307992, IMG submission 203162) | Marine microbial communities from Ellis Fjord, Antarctic Ocean - #133 | ecosystem: Environmental > Aquatic > Marine > Unclassified | place: Southern Ocean | collected 2014-10-08
TATGAGCATCTGAAGGTGATATAACTATGGTAAGTCAAAAACGGGCTGGAATGGTTTGAATTAGTTAAAACCAAGACAATGCGGAAAAACCAACTCCATATCGCCCCTTTTTCGACATCCTCAACAATGGCTTAGAGCGGACTCACAAGCAAGGGAGTGCAAAACGAAAATGATGTGGATGGATACAGTTATCGAACAAAGCGAGTCTGTATTGGGAAGCAGCTCAAGCCAAGGACGTTAGACCTACAAAGTTTATGACTATTGAAAATACAATAACTACTATGTCGGGATCATGTGAGCTATGTAAAGCTGAAAGCGAGCTAAAACAAAGTCACATCATACCCAAATTCATTTACAAATGGAAAAAGAAACGTAATACCGGATATTTCAGATCTACTCAAAATCCTAACAGAAGAATACAAGATGGCATAAAACCGCATTTATTATGCGAAGTATGTGAACAAATCATTGGGAAATGGGAGAAGCAATTTGCTGAGAAAGTATTTAAGCCTTATCATGAAAAATCAATATCAGGATTTGATCATTCCGATTGGCTTTTAAAGTTTGCAGTTTCAGTTTCATGGAGAGCTTTATCATATGTCAAAATGAATAACGGACTCTCACATCTTTCTGAAATTCAGACAACGTTGGCAAATCAAGCATTAGAAACTTGGAGGAAGTACATATTGGGGAAAGAATCCACAATTGGTCCCTTCACTCAACACTTATTGCCTCTTACCTATGTCAAGAAGGCCCCCGGGAATGGGAAACTTTCTCCATATTTAAATCGCTATATAGGGACAACAACAGATATTGATGTATTTAGATCAGAGGATACATGTCTTGTATATTCAAAATTAGATAAGCTTGTTGTGGTAGGCGTCGTCGAGCAACCAAGTCTTGACTTTTTTGAAGGCAGTCAAATCGAATCCATCTCTGAAAGGTTTAATTGTGAGCTGGTGCAATTGCCCGGTGATATGTTTCACTATTTGAATTACAGAGCTGATAAATATGCTGAGGAAGTGTCGAATATATCTGCTAAACAGTGGTCTTCAATAGAACAGGTTTATGAATCCAAAATGGACACATTGGTTGACTCAGAAATGATACGTGCCACAGATATGGATTTTGCAACCTCTGGAAAAGATGCATTTAATGTGATGGGTACTTCAAAAAACACTAGTAAAACGCCGAATAATCGAGAAGACAAATGAGGTCTAACAAAGGTACTGTAGTTAAAGTCAAGTGAATTAGCCTACATATTCTGGGTCATAATCAGTTTCATTGATCCACAAAAAATAGATAAGAAGCAGTAGTTTTCTGGCCACTGCAATGACTCCAGCTTTCTTCGGTTTACCTTTTTCCAACATCCTGTCATAATAGCTCTTCAGTTTGGGATTTGATTTTATGGCTGAGATAGCAGGCATGTAAACACTCTGTCGTAGATGTTTATTGCCCTTTCTTGATATCCGTGTTTTGCCTTGATGTTTACCTGAATCGTTGAACACCACATCCAGTCCAGCATAACTGGTTAACTGCTTACCATTACGGATTAAAGCGAAGGCATTTGTCTCTGCTAGGACTTTGGCAATGGTCATCAAACCGACTCCATTTACCCTTAGAATATTTTGGATTTTAACCCACATTTTGAAATCACGCTGCAGTAATGAGCGAATACTGAGCTCGACTTCTTTGATGAGGGTTTCATAGAGTTTGATCTCACGTCTTAGTCTTTTGACGGTGTCCTTGCCAGGTTTGAAAGAGTGTGTTTTGGCATGGATTCTATTCATGGCATCCGTCTTGAGCTCCTTGAGGGAGAGGTGTTCTCGTGTGAGGAGCTTCAACTCCTTCATGAGCTCTGAGGGTGGCTCCCATTCGTTTAAGCGCTTCTCCAGTCCCATCTGGGTTAGCATATGAGCATCAATAGGATCGGTTTTAGACTTCATCGCCAAGGTTTTGGCAAAGTACTTGGCTTTGTTTGGCAGGACGACAATGACATGGGCTCCTTTCGACTTCAGGAAGTAAGCTAGTGCTTCATAATAAACACCAGTAGCCTCCATGAGGAAATACTGAGGTACACCTTCAATCTGCTGGGATTGGGCAAACTTATAGAACGGTCTGAATCCCTGAATATTATTCTTGAAATCTCTGAGAGTCCCGATTTCAGTCTGTTGGTCAGTTGCTATGGTTCCCACTTTATTCACAAATGAATCCATGGATACATCTATGCCGAATACCTGTTTAATCAGTTCCATTTTAGAGAGCATCTCCTATTTTAAGCTTATCTAGAGTTGGCCTTGGTTTCTTTGTATTCTTGTCTCGTAGTCTTATGCGGGATTCCTGTTATAGCAGGATCTCTAAGTACTGTCCAGAATTGAAGAAACTGTAAAAGGGGAGTGGGGAGATGTTTCTTTGTTACGATATCATTCAAGATGTACCGAGGCTTAGATCTCTCTCCCTCTCCCTGGCCATTTCTTTCAAATTTAACTGCTCAAACAGTATTGGTGCCACTATACGAGGCTTAGAGCTGACACAAAACCAAAGAAGTGCAAGGGGGAAATGATGTGGATGGATACATTGAAATTATCAAGCGAGTCTGTTTTGGGAAGCAGCTCAAGCCTAAAGCGTTATGTCTACCTAAAGACTAGTGGTACAAACGAAAATTGGTGAAAAGTTATGGTAGAAATTTCAAATTTCAAATTCTAATAAACGTATACTAATCTGGATTTATGATGACAGTTAAATTAAAGATCGATAACGATTTTACACCATGCTCAGTTGCTGATGGAGACGAGATATTTCCAAATGGTATTTTCAGGTTTAATATCACAAAAATGCGTGAGTATATTTTCGAAAATCCTGATCAAGTAATTTACAAAATATTAGCGATAAAAGATTACTCCAAAGAGTTTTCATCTCTCAACAATCCTCATGTTGATTCTGTAGACATTTCTGAGCCTGTAATTATCGCAGAAATATCACCAGGTAGGTATAATCTAATCGATGGACATCACCGAATGGAGAAAGCTAGGAGGATAGGGATAGATAATTTACCTTCATGTAGCTTTCCAGTCGATCAACATTTGAGGTTCCTAACTGAAAGCAAATCGTATCTAGCTTTCGTCGAATATTGGAATGACAAATTGGATGAAATAAGTAGGGACTCAGAAATACTGTGAAGATTAGCTATATTGGATAGTTGATATTAACTGGAATCAGCATCTTAGTATTGCGTACTTTAAATTTATACTAATTTCAGGGAGAACTTATGGAAGAGCATAATCCACATCTAAAGGAAGTAATTCTAGAGATTGTCTCTAATCAGTTGAGTTCAAATAATCCGCCAGAAACGAAGGAGACATTGGACAGGCTGATATCAGAGGGATATTCAAAACAAGATGCAAAAGAGTATATTGGAGCGGTCTTATCTGCGCATATATCCGAAATTCTTAGTGAAGAGCATGAATTTGATGAGCCCAAATTTATAAAGGATTTGAAGAATCTACCTGTCTTGCCTTGGGAAGAATAAGAGCTTATAGATAGATGAGAGCTTAATATTCTCTTTTATTTCTCATGATTTATAATTGCTGCAAAGCGAGGCATAACAATGGCTTAGAGCTAACACAAACGCAAAGAAGTGCAAAGGGGGAAATGATGTGGAGGGATACATTGATATTATCAAGCGAGTCTTTTTTGGGAAGTAGCTCAAGCCTAAAGCGTTAGAAACACAGATAAATCACGGTTTGAAATCAAGTTTCCCAGTTTACATTACAAAGTGTAAACAATGTAAAGGAAGGCAGACATGAAAGCGACGGCAAAAGACTTAAGATTCCATTCAAAGGAACTACTAGATACTGCAAGAAGGGGTGAAGAAGTTGTAATAACTTACAGAGGAAAGCCTTATGCAAAGTTAGTTCCTGTTACTGGAGAAATTGATTTGACTGACAACCTCGATAATCATCTTTTTGGTATGTGGGCTGATAATTCAAAAGTAGCAGATGTAGAGGCCTTTGTTGACACAGCCAGAGAAAGCAGATTCTAATGCTCATAGACACAGATGTACTTATCTGGTATTTGAAGGGGAATGAAAAGGCGCGATCGGCTATTGAGAACTTATCAACTTTTTCGATCTCAGTTGTCACCTACATGGAATTAGTTCAGGGCATGCGGAATCAGCGAGAACTTCGAGAATTAAGAAGGGCATTGAAAGATTGGAAAGTTATTATTCTATACATAGATGAAGAAATATCATCAAAAGCCATGTTCCTTGTTGAAAGGCACTTCCTGAGCAATTCTATGCGGTTAGCAGACGCATTAATAGCTTCAACTGCCCTTACTAATGGAATCCCAATTCTTACTGCGAACGACAAGCATTATAAAATTGTCAACCAGCTTAAACTTGAGGTTTTTAGACCATAATAGGAATATCTGGTTTCTAACAAAAGAGCGGACTCACACACACTAAAAGCGATGCATATTCTATAGGGTAATCTACCCAATTTCCGCATAGAATTTTCTATTCACTTTGTGACAAACCGGGACAAATATACCGGTAATGGTATATCCGATTGGATAGAATACTCGGGGGATTGAATGTATTTCTGGATTTGTAGGAAGCAGCTAATTGATGCAGCTGTGGGCGGCGTGGGATATTAAGTTGGAACCCCTAAAAGTCTCTCTTAAATTCAGACCGAATTAGCCCAAATTACTTTGATGGAATAAAGTCTATCCATTGCCAGGGATGACTACCCGCTAGGGTGAATTATTACGAATCTACAATGACGCTTCAAAATTAGACATGATAGTGAGTGAATCTAAATACCACATTACAGCATTCTGCTCGATATGCCTTATTCTTTGCGCTGGATTTTCTCCATCAGTAGCAATTTCGCAAGCAGTTTATGGGGTAAGTGGAGGAGCATACGATGCCTATACAGGAGAGGATATCGACAGTTTCTCAGTTACTATGCAAGTAGTTAATGAGCCGACTCTGGTAGTAGAAGGTTTTTTTCCGGATAATTATTGGTGGTTGAGTATCACGACAGATGGAATAGATAATGATGACCCACGAAATCCAGAGCATTTTTTATTGAAACAGAACTATCCCAACCCATTTAATCCGGTCACAATAATTCCTTTCAACATTTCCGAAACAGGTCATTATACGCTACAGAGCTTCAACCCCTTAGGTGAAAGAACTTGCTCTTCGCGTATGTTCCTGGGACCAGGTAATTATGAAGTAGCATATGGTTTTGGCACTACCTCAGGTGGTTTACAAATCGTTCGATTGTCAGGAAAAGGGAGCTCACAAACGATTAAAATACTGGCCATTGATGGTGGGGACGGCACGGGTTTTACGCATCCTGCTTACAGTACAGGTCAAGATCGAATGGAGAAGCAGCTGATAACAACACAATCTGTCCGTGAGGATAATCTTGAGGTTGTCATAAGCACTGAAAAAGTTGGCTATTATACGAATGTTGATACTTTGTTCTTACAGCCCGACTTCTCAAATGCACATAATATCTTGCTGACTGCTCTAAACTACCCCCCCGTTGTTGTACTTGAAACAATCGTGGAATTAGTCCCTGAGGCAATCCAGGACCTCCCGAAGGTAATTGCCGCATACACCTATGTCGACCCCGATACCGATGATGTAATCGTTACCAGCATTTCGAGTTCTTCAGAAAGTGCCTTCTTCAGCATTGACAATAGCAATGTCTACCTCGATTCCTTGACGCAGGGGTTTAACGGAGTGGTCAATTACATTGTAATGGCTCAAGATGATCAAGGTGCTGAAGGATGGGATTCTGGACAGATATATGTAATTCCTACTCCAGATTCAAGTTTAGTACACTTTAACTTTAAATCAGTGTACGGAGATACAACGCTTACAAGTGGAACAAGCACTTTGACCTATAGAAAAATGTTGGCAGACTCAAGCGGATATCTATGGGGACAAGACAGCGTAGCCGTTAGTAATAATGGTGAATTTGAAGTCTTGGTAGAGCAAGGAGCGCTGTACGATTTCAATGGGTTCCACACGAGTACGGATGCATACGACTACCAAGTAATCATGCAAAGAAATGGGGTGACTGTCGAAGAGAAGACTTGGGATGATGATTTCGCCGGTCTTGTATTTACAGCCGATGCTGATACTGTTGATGTATACAAATTTATGAATGACTTTCCGATGATATATATGAGTTTTTACGCATCCAAAGATGCAGGTGTGAATGTGGGAATTAGAAAGTTTGCAGACTCAGAATTTCCTGTTTCTGCTTACTGGGTTGTAGGTGATGGACATGAGGCTCCAGACAGCATCAGGATGGCTAGATTTGATTCGCTTGTTGCTGATGTCAGAAACTGTCCTCACCAGCAGAACTTTTACATGAATCAAGAATTTGTTGACTCATCGCCTGATGACACTCCATACTTTAGGCAGGGTATACATCCTGATTATCCAAGTCCAGGAACTAGTGTGACGAGTTACAATTCTGAGACTAACGAAATTATTGTATGTGGAGCTAGATTTCCTTGGCAGCCAGATGAGTATACTCAAAAAATAGAGGAGTTGCAGGCATGGTGGGATCTACAGGATTGGGGAGGTGATCCTATTATTCTTGAAAATGTTGGTGGAGTGATAAAACTGAATGACAGAGGAAGAAGGGTGATCTCCGCTTTGGGTATTGCTCGACCAGGTACAAAGTTCTGAAAAGACACGTTGCTAATAATATTCGTGAAAAGTATCCCGACTACAATCCAGCACGAAAGTACCCTCATATATCCCCATTTTCCACAAAACGGTATACAAACAGTATATTTTCGAAATCAGCCCCCAAATACCTAAAACGATAAAGCCCCTAACTGATTGACAGTCAAGGGCTTGTGACCGCGGCAGGGATCGAACCTGCGACCAATTGATTAAAAGTCAACTGCTCTACCAACTGAGCTACGCGGCCATGGAGCGTGGGCATCTCTAAAATCGAAGCCCATAAAAAGCGAGGCAATATAGTTTTGTCCCCAGCGAGGGCAAAACAATTTCCAAACCCATTTACAGCTTTTTCAAATGAGCCATTTTGGATTGGTTGTTTTTATTTCATCCCTATCTTGATAGCATGAAAAAATTAAATAGTCCGTGGAGAATTATTTCCACAGCAGTATACGGTGCCCCAAACGAGGGCAAAATTTATGGTGCCCTAGAAGTTGATGTTACCGATGCCTGGGAGATGATTGTGGAAAACCGAGCAGAGGGTAGACGGATAACCATGACCCATCTGGTAGCTGCTGCTGTCGGTCGGGCTATTGGCTGGGATATCCCGGAAATGAATGCCTTTGTGAAACGCGGCGCCCTCGTTCAACGTGATGAAGTCATTGTGACTGTGGCTGTCAACATGCATGGCGGTAAAGAAATGACCAGCGTTAAGCTGTATGACGCCCATAAAAAGACGGTTTTTGAAATTGCTGATGAAATTCGTAATCGGGTGTCCAAAGCTCGCAGTGGTGACGATAATGACACCATGGACAATAAATCTTTCATGGCCAAAATCCCTTGGCCGTTCCGACGCATGGCATTTCTACTATTTCGGTTTATCACCAATACCTTAGGTATTGAGATCAAATCCATGGGTTTGGGTCACAATGCCTTTGGTTCGATTCTTCTCTCAAATATTGGTTCGCATGGTTTGAGCACTGGATGGGCTGCACTATTCCCCGGATCCAAATTACCTGCTGTTATGGTTATGGGTAAGGAAGATGATAAACCAGTCGTTCGAGATGGAAAAATTGTGATTCGAAAGATCTTGCCGCTGACAGGTACCTTTGATCATCGCATCATAGATGGATATCATTGTGGTATGTTGGCCCATCATATCAAACGTTATCTTGAGAATGCTGATCTTCTGGCTGAAGCGCCGGTTGAGATGAAAGAGGAAGCCTTAAACGATTAGTTTGATCGGGTAAACTTAATTCGTGATTCAGGTTGAACCACCCAGACTCGGTACTCTATAAGAGCACAACTGAGCAATAATCCCACATTTTGAAGCACCTTGCGGAATCCCATATTGGACTCTTCACTATCCATGCGGAAACACCCGCAATTAAAATCCAAACCTCTAATCAAAGCTGATACAATAGCCAGTATAAAGACGATAAGCAGTCCGCTCAGAATTGTCAGAGCTGCGCGTTGATATTGGTTGCTGACCAAAGCAACTCCGCACATCAATTCAACCCAGGGGAGTACAATAGCAGATATATGTAAGAGGGGCAGGGGCAGAATCCGGTAGTTTGCTATGGATTTGGCAAATAACCCAGGATGCCAGATTTTATCCAGACTGGCATAAATAAATAATACGCCCAATCCAACTTGCACTATTCTGACAAACAGCTCTCCGTATTTGCTGCTGAGGATATTCTCAATAATTGGTGGCATCAGGGACTCCTCTCAACAGGATAACCTGCGTCTTGCCATTCCAGCCAACCCCCAAAAAAGAAATTAACTTTAGAAAAACCCATCATTTTCAAGTCTGCCGCCAGGTCGATGGAGGCATTGCAATCCTCACCATCACAATAGGTGATGGTGTGTTTATTAAAGTCAAGTGTTTCGAGGTAAGGTAACGAATCTAGGAAAGCACTGACAGGTAGATTGATGGCATGTTTAATATGACCTGAGTCAAATTCCTCAGGGCTACGCGCATCAAAAAAAATAGCAGAGGCATTTCTGTAAGCAGTATAGGCATTTTGTAGAGAAATGTTTGAAGTCGTCTCACCCTCTCCATTTGGATTTATAGCGACTGAGGGTACTGCTACTGCGCTGGAATCATCTCCAACTACTGTGATATCAGTTTTTAAACCAATCCCATTTGGCAGCACAGCCTGTGCAGATATACCCAGCAAGGTGGATACGATGAGCAGAATGAGAATATCTTTGATGAGTTTGTTTATCTGGTTCATACGAATAATATTAAAAGACAGTGGAATTGAATCCTACAAGAAACTAAAGTGATTCTAAATGAGCAGAAAAGAATTGAAGCGAACTCCGTATTCACCTGACTTTCAATGAGACACTCTCTATATTCAAAGGCTATAATAAAAGGAGAAAAAAGATGGCTGGAAAGCGTATTGTTATTGGTGATAGCGAGGTTGAGATTCCAGATTTTGGAATGAAGACCTTTATTTACCCCGTTTTATTATTATTACTGGTCTGGATAATTTTTGCCGGACCATTTTATGTTGTAGATCCTGAGCAAAATGGCGTTGTAAAAACCTTTGGAAAACTCACCCAGATTACCGAGCCTGGATTGAAATTTAAATTTCCCTGGCCTATCCAAACAGTTGATATGGTGAATGTTGAAGAGGTCAGGCGATTAGAGTTAGGTTTCCGCACCTTGCGCTCAGGGGGATCATCAAGTTCTGCTCAATTCAAAAAAGTGCCTACAGAAGCTCTGATGCTTACCGGGGATGAAAATATCGTTAGCGTTGATCTTGTGGTTCAGTACAAGATTAAAGATGCCGGCCATTTCCTGTTTCGAATCACTGATCCGGAGCGAGCTGTATCCCACGCCGCAGAAGCATCGATCAGGCAAGTTGTGGGCTCACAACCAATCGATCAAGCTCTGACCACAGGAAAGGCTATGATTGAAGCGTCTACCAAAGAACTGCTTCAGAAGATACTGGATAGCTATGAGGCCGGTGTGTATGTCTCTGAGATCAAGCTCCAAGATGTAACTCCACCTCAGCAGGTTGACGCTGCTTTTAAGGATGTGCAATCTGCCAAGGAAGAAAAAGAAAAGAAAGTAAATATTGCCCTGGGATATCAGAATGAAATTATCCCTAAAGCCCGTGGTGAAGCTGCTCAGGCTTTTCAGGAAGCTGAGGCATATAAGCAAAAACGTGTCAAGGAAGCTGAAGGTGATGCATCTCGATTTACCCAAATGCTGTTTCAATATCGTCAGGCCAAAGACGTGACCAGAACCCGTATGTACATTGAGACCATGGAAGAAATTTTGCCAGGTCTGGACAAGTATATCGTTGATGGCAAGGACGCAGGTGGCCTGGTCAATGTCCTCAGCTTAGAGAAAGTGAAAGGGGGTGTGAAATGAGAAATATTGGATTGATTATCGTTTTGGCACTCGTCCTACTCATTGGCTACGGTGGAGTAATGATCGTAGATGAAACCGAGCAGATTGTTATCGTTCAATTGGGGAAACCTGTGCGGAATATCACCAAACCAGGTTTGAATTTTAAGATCCCCTTTATCCAGTCGGCCACTGTCTTTGAAAAACGTCTGCTAGATTATGATAGTGCACCCAATACCATATTGACTGAGGACAAGAAAAATTTGATCCTGGACAATTACGCCCAGTGGAGAATTTCTGACCCGCTCAAATTCATGCAAACCATGCGTACCCAAGCATTGGCTCAATCTCGTCTGGATGATATTATCTATTCCAGTCTGCGTACTCAATTAGGTACTCATCTCATGCGTGAAATTGTGTCCACCATGCGTGATTCGCTCATGCATAAGGTGACAGCAAATGCCAATCATTCTGCTGCGGACTATGGGATCGAAATTGTGGATGTCCGTATCAAACGGGCTGATTTACCACGCGAGAATGAGCAGGCTGTTTTCGATCGTATGAGGGCTGAACGAGAAAGAATGGCAAAACAGTTCAGATCCGAAGGTGATGAAGAAGCAGTTAAAATTCGTGCTGAGACTGACAAAGACCGCGAGATTATTCTGGCTGATGCATATAAACTTGCTCAGGAAGTCCGTGGAGATGGTGAGGCTCAGGCTATCAAAATCTATGCTGATGCTTACAGTAGAGATCCGGATTTTTACGAATTCACACGTACTCTGGAGGCTTACAAGGAAGTCTTTGATGACAAGACCAAGCTTGTATTAACACCAGAATCAGATTTTCTCAGCTATTTAAAGGAAATGAAATAAACGCATCATTTCATCCTGAGAAACTCAACATATATGAGCATAGGGGTGGTTGTCGTGAGGGCAACCACCCCTTGTTTATTCAGGGAGCTCCCAGCCAAAAAGGATTGCGGCGACTGGGGGCTAATTTATATTCAGCGGCTTCAGAATAATTGAAGCCACGAAAAGTAAAATGAGGCACCGATATGAACATGTTTCCTGATCTTCACTCCACCACAATCCTGGGCGTCAGACACAATGGCAAAGTTGCCCTGGGTGGGGATGGTCAAGTCACCTTTGGTGAAACCATAATGAAACATGGAGCCGTTAAAGTTCGCTCCATTTATGATGGCGATGTGCTGGCAGGGTTTGCTGGATCAGCTGCAGATGCCTTTGCTCTATTTGAGAAATTTGAGGCCAAACTTGATGAATTCAGTGGTGATCTTGTAAGAGCAGCTGTTGAGTTGGCCAAGGATTGGCGCATGGATAAAATGCTACGCAATCTTGAGGCCATGCTGGTTGTCATGGATATTGATCATGGCCTGATTATCTCTGGTAACGGGGATGTAGTTGAATCTGACGATGGTGTTATGTCAATTGGCTCTGGTAGCCCATATGCTACCGCTGCGGCTAGAGCCTTTATCGCCAGTGGGAAAAAGTCTCCCAAAGAAATTGTACGTATGTCACTGGAAATCACTGCTGACATATGCATTTACACTAACGATAAAATTAATATTTTAGAATTGAAATAAGAGAATATGTGATACATGAGTAAATTTTCACTTACACCCAAACAAATCGTCCAGGAATTGGACAAGTATATTATTGGCCAGGACAGTGCCAAAAAATCCGTAGCCATTGCCCTGCGAAATCGCTGGAGACGGCAACAGGTCACTTCAGAGATCCGTGATGAGATTCTTCCTAATAATATCATTATGATTGGTTCCACTGGAGTTGGTAAAACTGAGATTGCTCGGAGATTATCTAATCTGGTGATGGCTCCCTTTGTAAAAGTGGAAGCCTCAAAATTTACAGAAGTTGGCTATGTCGGACGGGATGTGGATTCTATGATTCGCGATCTGGTTGACAACAGCTACAATATTGTCAAGGCAGAGCATGAGATTACCGTTCATGAAAAAGCCATTGAGATGACCAATGAGCGTATCATGGATTTGCTCTTGCCACCCCTTAACAACCCCGACAAAGACTCTGATGATTATCAAAGATATTTGAAGACCCGTGAGAAAATGTACACCAAACTCATGGCAGGTGATTTTGAAGATCGCCAGGTGGAGTTCAATGTCCAGGAAGACAGCAGTAATGCTATGATGCAAATCTTCAGCCCTATGGGGATGGATGATCTCGGTATGAATATTCAGGATATGTTGGGCAACGCCATGCCTAAAAAGAAGAAGGTGCGCCGCTTGAGTGTCACAGAGGCAAGAGTATTGATTACTGCTGGGGAGTCTGACAAACTTATTGATGAAGAGAAAGTTCAACATGAAGCTATTCGCAGAGCTGAGCAGGATGGAATCGTCTTTGTGGATGAGATTGATAAAATTGCCGTTGAAAGAGGCGGCAGTGGTCCCGATGTATCTCGAGAGGGTGTGCAGCGAGATATCCTGCCTATTATCGAGGGCAGCATGGTAAAAACCAAATATGGCACTCTGACAACAGATCATGTACTATTTATTGCTGCTGGTGCTTTCCACATGTCCAAGCCTTCTGATCTTATTCCGGAGCTCCAAGGCAGATTCCCTATTCGGGTAGAGCTTGAAAATCTGACAGAAGATGATTTTATTCGAATTCTCACCCAACCCAAGTCAGCCCTGTTAAAACAGTATACTGCTCTGGTAGGAGCCGAGGATGTGAAAATTACTTTTAACAAAGATGCCATCGCTGAAATTGCCAGGGTAGCATTTGAGGTGAATGAGACTCTGGAAAATATTGGGGCGAGACGTTTGCATACCATCATGAGTAAGCTGCTCGAAGAGACGCTATTTGATTTACCTAACGATAAGACCAAAAGTATCAAGGTCACTAAATCCATGGTTACAAAAACCTTTAAGGACACGATGGCAGATCAGGACTTGAGTAAGTACATACTTTGAGGAAACTTAATTGAAGACACAGGTTTACATCAAAATATAAAGATAAGGACTCCGTCTGTCGGCGGAGTTTTTTTTGTCAACTAATGAAAAGGAGGCCGAATGAAGCGAGATTTTTTAGCTGTAACCGATTTTAGCAAGGAAGAGATCTACGAGACCTTTCGTATTGCAAAACAGTTAAAAGCAGATGTGAAGGCGGGAAAAGAACATCATTATTTTGCCAATGAAACCATGTCCATGGTTTTTGCAAAGCCCTCTTTGAGAACACGGGTAAGCTTTGAAACCGGAATGGCTCAATTTGGAGGTCATGCCTTGTATCTGGGTCCCAATGATATCAGCATTGGGAAACGGGAATCTGTCAAAGATATCTCCAGAGTGATTTCCCGTTACAATAATTGGATTATGGCGCGCCTTTTTAAGCATGAACACATGATTGAGATGGCAAAACATGCTACTGTTCCAGTGATCAATGGTTTAACTGATTATAATCACCCCTGTCAGATTATGGCCGATATGCTGACCATACACGAGCATCATGGAACGGTTGAAGGGCAGAAGGTTGTCTTTATTGGTGATGGTAACAATGTCTGCAATTCATTTCTTAATTTTGCCTGTGTGGTTCCCTATCATTTCGTTCTGGCTGCTCCTGTGGGATATGATCCAGACCCAGAGACTCTGGCCAAGGCTCAGGCTGCAGGTATCAGTAAAATTGAAGTGGTTCGCGATCCCATTGAGGCTGCCCAAAACGCTGATGTTTTATATACTGATGTATGGACTTCCATGGGTCAGGAGGCAGAGCGTCAAAAACGTCTAGATGATTTTGATGGTTTTCAGATTAATGCTGATCTGTTGAGCCATGCTAAATCAGATGCATTGGTCATGCACTGTCTGCCTGCTCATTATGGTGAGGAGATTACTGAAGATGTGCTGGATGGACCGAACTCGGTCATTTTTGACGAAGCAGAAAATCGCATGCATGCTCAGAAGGCTGTGATGGTAATGTTAGCCAAATCTGCAGGTGCTGAGATCAATATTTAAGTTAAGATCTTTTCAGAGCATAAAAAAAGGCCACAGAGATGTGACCTTTTTTATTAAATTATTGAAACTATCATGGGGTTCTAAAAGCGTTAACTGCCGTATAAGTATTCACCTCATCAGTATCTTGTGAATATGCAGAAACGAACCAGAAGTACTGTCTATTTGAATCCAAAACCCACCCACTAGTTGGATATGTAATACTCATTTCAGAAGCATCCGTCGCTGGAATTGTTGATTCCCAATAATCATCAGTCAATTGTTCCTCTCTAATAATGATTCTATACTTCACAGCCTTATCAACGTTCGTCCAATAAAAGGTGGGATTAAGTGAACTAACCACAACACTTTCTATCGGGGAGATAAGTATTGGTTCTTCCAGTGGAGTGTCGGAAACAACATTTGTTGGGTCACTACCTTTTCCACCTAAATCATAGGCAATTAGTTTGTAATAATAGGTCGTACCGGCAATGACATTTTGATCATAATAATAGATGTCGCTTAAAGAGTCAATTTCAGTGGTCGCATCCGGAATAAATAGCCCAACTTCAGAGCGAAAAACTTTATAATGTGAAAAATCTCCTTCAGTGTTAGCGATCCATGTTAATTCAACATTTAATGTAAATGCTGATGGAATGTTATGAGCTTTAATCATTAATCCACTTGGTGGAGCTGGTGAATACAGGTTAAGTGGTTGAAGCGTTGACACGTTAGAAAATGGACTAACATTGCCACTTTCATCTTCGGCTGTAACTTTGTAGCTATATTCAATCGTGTAATCAAGATTAGAATCTAGGTAAAATGTCTCGGTAACGGCAATAATTTCGCTAAACGCACTTGATCCATCTGCTCTGTAAACTCGATAAAGGGTAACATCATTATCGGAAGGAGCATCCCAGACTAAATAAATTTGACCATCCCCTGATTGGTTAGGATCATAATTAATATTGCTTGGGGCTCCTGGAGCCGTAACATCATCTTCTTCTGGATCACTACATGACCACATGAACAGTCCTAGACTGATGGCTAAAAGTATCAACAGGTAACGTTTTATCATATTATCCTCCAAATGTTAATGTCTGCTAATTTAATATTATCCTGTAAGAGTCAAGCGCATTATCACCAGGTGTGATTGAACTAACAGTTATAAATGTGGATGTCTTTTAGACAAAAACGTAGACAGGTATGATCATGTCCATTGATTCTGCAAAGGTATTTTACCCGAGCCGTCGGACTTATCCTGGACGTAGTGGGGCAGGGCATAACCTGGAACTTCACCTTGAAGTTCCTTGAGAATATCCAGTCCACGCTGCTGGGGTACACGGAGATGTCCAGTACCCTGGACCATATCGGCCTGGTGAAGATAGTAGGGCTTCACTTTCATCTCAATCAGGGAAAAAAAAGATCCTTCAGGGCTTCAGCAGAATCATTGACGCCTGCAAGAAGTACACTTTGGTTCAGGAATGGTATTCCCATGGAAACCCATCGAGAGATGTGTTCGCGAGTTGTGGAAGTGATTTCCATGGCATGATTAAAATGGGCTGAGACCCAAACTGGTTTCTGCAATGTGCTTATAATTTTGCCCAACCCTAGGGTGAGCCTAAAGGGATTAACCACAGGAAGACGTGTGTGAATCCGGATCACCCTGAGATGGGGGATGTTTTCCAGCTCTTTCAAAATAGCCAGGAGTGCCTGGTCTCCCAGAGTGAGCGGATCGCCGCCCGTGAGGATGACTTCCTCAATTTCCGGGTGGGATCGGATGTAAGCATAGGCAACACGAAGATCTTCCTCGCTGGCGTTGTGCGCCGTGTCTCCAACCAGTCGTTTTCTAAAACAGAACCTGCAATACACGGCGCATTGGGCCGTTGGTATAAGCAGCACCCGATTGGTATAGCGATGGATCAGTGCTTTCAACGGCCGCGATCCGCGAGCGGGGTTTTCATCCCCAATGGGATCAATAAGTTCCTCGGGTAGGATGTTGAGCTCTTCTGAGGATGGAACAATCTGTCGATATATGGGGTCTGTTTCATCAAAGCGATTTATGAGATCAAAATAATAGGGGGTGATTCCCATTCGATAATTTGAGGTAATCTCATTGAATTGATCCCTCGAAATCTGAAGTTTACCACCAGCAGTATTTAGCCAGTCATTTAGAGTTGCCAAGTCTTTGCAGCTTCTGGCATGCTGCCAGGTCCAGTCGTTCCAACGGGGGCTGTTGAGATGAGATGTCATGAATGAGTCTAATCCATTGAGGAATGAATAAAAACGCTTTTTGGGACTAAAACGAAAAAGGTGCCCTGACCGAGATCAGAGCACCTTTTTCAAACGAAATTACTTTAGAACTATTCTGTAATGGATTCGAGGAGATATTGAGCAATATCCTTACTTGAAGTTTTTGAATCAAGTTCCTCAGCCATAATACCGTCGTTTATCATGGTTGCGCAGAAGGGACATGCTGTGGCAACCTCATCGGGATTGATGGCTTTTACATCTTCCATGCGTTCCACGTTGATGGTTTTTTCACCAAGAGTTTCTTCCAGCCACATCCGACCACCACCAGCACCGCAACACAGACCTTCATTTCTGGATCGGGGAAACTCTTCCAGTTTTACACCGGGAATAGCTTTTATCACATCTCGAGGCGCTTCATAAATATCATTATGGCGACCCAGGTAACATGAGTCATGATAGGCGATTTTGGAATTGTTGGCTTTCGAGGGACTCAGTTTGCCCTCATGGACAAGCTTGGCTAGAAATTCAGCATGATGAATGACTTCGTAATTTTTACCCAGGGCTTTGTAGTCATTTTTAAGCGCATTGAGGCAATGGGGGCACTGGGTGATGATTTTAGTCACGCCATAGTTATCAAATGTATCTATGTTTTGTTGAGCCATCATCTGGAACAGATACTCATTCCCCAAACGGCGGGCTGAATCACCAGTGCAGGTCTCTTCCGTTCCCAAAACAGCATAGTCAACCCCAGCCTGGTTCATGAGTTTAACCATGGCTTGAGAGACTTTCTGTCCCCGGGCATCATAGGCACCGGCACAACCAACCCAATAGAGGTATTCAGCTTTACCCTTCTCACGCATCTTCGGAACCTTGAGGTCTCCGATCCATTTCTCACGATCCTGGGCAGATTGCCCCCAGGGATTGCCATTGACCTCCAGATTTTTAAAGGTAGCCACAGCTTCTTTGGGGAATTTGCTCTCCATCATGACCAGATCCTGACGGGCTCGTAATATGTCAACCATGGGCTCATTGGCGACTGGACAGACTTCGACACAGTAGCCACAACTGGTACAGGCCCAGATGGCATCTTCAGACAACATCCAATCCGTCAGACGATCAGTAGAGTCTTCACCTTTAGCGAGATCAGCGACATGATCTCTTATATAGTAACGTTTATTTACCTCTATGGCAGATGGTGACAGTGGTTTGCCTGTGATATAGGCCGGGCAGGCATCCTGACAGCGGTTACACATGATACAGGCGTATGCATCGAGAATATTTTTCTGGGGTAAATGCTCAAGAAGTGCAGCACCGTATTGTTCCAGTGATTCATCTTCGAAATCAATGCTTTCAAATGAAGCAGCTGTGTGCTCATTCTTAGTAATCATATGATTAAGCGGTCCCATGAAGAGGTGGGCATGCTTGGTTGTGGGGAAATAGGGGATGAAGGCCAGGATTAAACCAATGGCCAACCACCAGGCAACATGCTCATTGAAAACTAGCGTTCCATGATCAAACCCGCTCCAAAGTGATGCAATGGCAGAGGCGGCAGGTTGGAAAAGGTCACTTTCAGCTTGAGCCAGTTCAAAGGAAGCACCGACGAGCCTGAATCCCACATGGAAGAAAATGAAGAATGCCACGAGAGCCGAGTCACTATACACACCCTTGCGGGCTTTCTTGTTGAGCATGACTGTTTCATTGATATGTAAAGCAGGGTCATTTTGGACAAAGCGTCTGAAGAGGAAATAAGTGACGCCCAATAATACAATGACGCTGAAAATATCAACAAAGAGGCGGTAGATATTGCCTGCTATGGAGTCGGGTAGGAAATGAAACCCGCTGAATAGGCCATAGATGATGTCAATGAAATTGACCAACATATAGAGGATAAATCCCCATGAGACACCCGTGTGCACAATGGTTGCCAGAGGTCGGGTCTTGTATAAGGGTGTTCCCACGAAAGCAAGGATGGCGGAGGGGATACGCTTAAAGACCAATTTCCAGTCGATGGGCTTCCCTCCTCTACCAATAATCTTGAACATGTTACTGAAAGTGGTGCGAGTTGCTCCCAGTGAACCCAGTAAGACAAGTATAAAAACCGCTTTTTCCCAACCTGTTAGCATGAAAATTATCCTCCGTAATGCCAGCCTGTCTCAGAGAGACACATGGCTTTTTCTTCTTCCTTTTGAATACCTGAATCGATGACCTGAGAGATCACCACATGATGATCACCCTCTTCAACGATGTTTTTAACTTCACAAGCCAACCAGGCAGGGCTGGATTCAAGTATGGCACCACCCAGCTCATGTGCTCTGGCAGGGAAACCACCAAAGGCTTCACCTTCCCAGGACCCTGGTTTAAAAAAAGCGCTTGCCAGGTCTTTATCATCTTTGCGAACAAGACTAATAATAAGATTTCCATTTGTATTTACCGCTTCATATAAGCGGCTATCTGCTTTGATAGCCATGGTCACCAGGGGTGGCTCAAAACTACTCTGAGTAAACCAGGTAACGGTTGCTCCCACGGCATCTTCGCCCTTCCCTGAGGAAACGATAGCAACGTTGTGATGCAGTAATCTTAATGTATGTTTTTTTGATTCTAAGTTGAAAGTCATGATAGGTCCTTTTATTATTTAGAACTAATCTAGTCAGACGCTTGTCATATATCAAATGAAAGCCCACCCATCAAAAATGAGTAGAATTTATGTATAAAATATGTTGAGGACTAGTTGCAAATATTGAACCGAACTCAGTCAAGTTTAGCGGTCCAATAGATATTTATATATTCGAAAATGCCTGAAGTAAAAGTTGGGTATCTTCATCACGTAGAGCATGGATTTGACCCTGGAGACCTAATCTCCAATTCTTGGCAGGCCATTTTCTAAAGTGAAGTAGTTTATCGGAGAAATCCGACATACTCATCCATTTCTCTTCATTCAAAATGATGTGAGGGGATATTTCGAATCTCCAGGGGTAACACTCTTCAGGGTCCTTGCCCAGATTTACCCATATTTTATCTGAAGCTTCTGTGACAAAGGAGGCGACCCTGACAACCGCTGCCAATTTCTGTTCTCCGGTTATATAATAGAAAAAGTAATCTCCAGGCTCAATCTCATGGGCTTTTTTACGATGACGCTTCTTTAACCCTTGCAGAGTAAAATTGAGGCGGGATGTAATTTCCAAATTCTGTTTTGATGAAATAGTGAGCCAGCCGGACATGGACAACTATATGCTCACTTTGACTGTGGCCGGTTCTGTCATTGATCCTTGAATGTTCAAGGCATGATTGGCAGCATGATGACGTAGGATATGGTAAATGAGTACTTCTTGATCTGGAAGCCCAAGCTTTTTAGCGATTTGTTCTATACTTAGATACTCCGTGCTGTCTTGAAGCAAGTCAAGGATGTTATTTTTGATTTCAAGAACCCTACCTGCCGCTTTCTTGCCTGCTTCGACACCAGGTTGATGGTAAGCATTAATATTGATAAGCGTGGCATAGAGACCAACTGCACGTTCGTAGAGGGCAATGAGGGCTCCAATACTACGGGGAGAGACATCCGGGATGGTAATGGTGATAGATTTGCGGTCGCTTTCGCTGAGGGCAGTCTGTGTCCCTTTGAAAAACCCGAATAGATAATCACCACTACTATTTTGATCATCCACAAGGATAGAGGAACCCTGTCGGTCAGAAAGGACCTCTATAAAGGTGATAAAGAAGTTGTTCAATCCATCGCGCAATTGCTGGACATAGGCATGCTGATCGGTTGATCCCTTGTTCCCATACACTGCTATCCCCTGATGTACAATATTGCCCTGTGTGTCAAGGCGCTTCCCCAGGGACTCCATAATCAGTTGTTGTAAATATCTGCTGAAGAGGAGGAGTCTATCCTTATATGGAAGAATAACCATATCCTTGGATCCTGCTCCCTCACCCAGAATAAACCATGCTTGAGCCAGCAGAGCTGCGGGATTCTGGGAGATGTCTTTGGAACGAGTGATCTCATCCATGGTGGAGGCTCCTCCTAGTAAAGCGTCAATGTCAATGCCCAGGAGAGCGGCAGGGAGGAGGCCCACAGCAGACATTACCGAGGTTCTACCACCGACCCAGTCCCACATTGGAAAAATGGATAACCAGTTATTCTGGGTGGCTAGATTGTATAATTGACTACCCTCACCGGTTACAGCAATAGCTTGTTTTGAAAAATTGAGTCCTTGATTATCAAACATTTGTTGGGTTTCCAACATACCATTCCGGGTTTCAGCTGTGCCACCTGATTTTGAAATGACAATCACGAGAGTTTCTGACAGCATACCAGATATGTTCGTGAGTACACGATCAATTCCATCAGGATCGGTGTTATCAAGAAAGTGAATTTTTAGACCGGTTTGGGGATCAAGAGCTTCAGCAATGAATTGAGGTCCCAGGGCAGATCCACCAATACCTATTAATAAGATATTGGAGAAAGTCTTATTTTTAGAATTGAGTATCCGTCCGTCGATCACATCAGATGCGAAAGATTTTATGCCACTAAGCGTATCTTTAATTTGTTGGTTTATCTCATTAGATGGTGCCAGGGAGGGGTTTCGTAACCAATAATGACCGACCTGTCGGTTCTCGTCAGGGTTTGCAATAGCCCCATTCTCAAGGTCTTGCATCTCCATAAGAGCATTTTTCAGTGCTGGTTCAAGAAGATTAATATCAGAATCTAAGAGCGTCGCATTATGTAGATCCAGATAGAAATTTAGGCTGTCATTGGAAAATAATTTATCAGAATAGGTATGTAATATTGAAGATGCAGACATTGGTGAATTCCTCTGTAATTAACGATAATTAATACTTCTCCAATATAGAATGGGGGTATGCGAGTTGAAGAATAATCTTAGTCATAGAAAATAAAAACCCCCTTTTAAATAGGTATTTAAAAGGGGGCTAGTCAGTGGAGATTATCCGATGCGATAAAATCTGACTACGTGTAGTGAACTTTAGAAAAAAGCAGTCGTAGAAAACCTGAAAAATGAATTGAAATTGCAGAGTTTAATCTCAATTCCGGCTATTTCTGTTCAATTCTACGCTCAAAGATCAAAGCTATCAACAACGCCATAAATTAACGTTATGTGGATGTATTACTCAATTGGTGTGCCAATGATATATATGCAAGGGTTACATATTGTTTATTATGGATATAGAAATTTACGGTGATGGCTCCACAATAGACGGAAATATACGTATAGATATATTATTATATCAATATGTTATAGTACGAATTAGCTCAAGACCAATAATTACTATATGGATCCAATAGGTTATGACATGAGAAGAAGGTATACGATTGGGATGCCTGAGTTGACAATGAAACCAAGAATCAATGAGAATTTATGAGATGGATTAATCGTAAATATCTTCCCTAAGTGTAAGAATCATATGCAGGGAGAGGGTGAGAAAAGAGACTATTAGAAATAGTAGAAAGTTGATTAAGCAAAACAATTTGTTGCGCCACAGTGAGTTCCCAATTCAGGAGCTGCAACTCAGCATGAAAAAGAGGCGACCAATTTGTATTATAGAAATACAAACGATAATATCACTAAGGCACGTAATGCTAAACGCAGACATAAAGAATTAGATGATTAGGTCATCTAATTGGAGAATATTATCCAAAATATAAAGAATATTATAACAATATTTCGAAACCCAAAACCACAATGACATTACAGTTAACAAAATGCTAAAGGCATTCATCATTTGACCCAGAGGGGGGGACAAGAGACTAGAAATTTTGACTAACATGGAGAAACTATTGCTGTAGAATGGTTTCAAGAAAAAATGTGCATTCACGAATTCACTGAAGGAAACCAGCGATAAGAATTAAACCTTTCGGTAGTATGGTCAGTATGGAGAACCCAAAGAATAATGATAAAAAAACTCACAATAATGAGCAGTGGAATTGGCTGTTTTCTGGAAGCAGTAAAAGTGCTACATGCAAATATTAATTATGGCATACAATAAAGAGGCATAAATTAAGCAAGAAATTAACTCCGAATTTGTATGACAAATCTAGAGTCAATGTTAAAATATTCTTACTGGATGCACTGTAATATCAGTCATGGAAAAATGTCATATCTGAGAGATTGAGCTTAAAAGAGGAAGGCAAAATTATCCTCATTAGAAGCATGATATTTTAGATTTCTTAACGGGGACAGAGTCCCGCAGTATCGTCTGCATTGACAAAAAAGAATACGCTCCCAAGACCAAATATATTTACAAATTACCACTCTGTTTACGTCTGAAATCCATGAAAACATGATCCGGGAAAATGAGGCTCATTTCGGGCGTTGTAACAAAAATATGCGAATGATGACACTTCCTGTCAATAAATTCTGACACAAAAATTCCTAGTGACATAAACCATATCCATAAGAATGCCCTAAGAGCATAATAAACATACATTAATAAGGTGTAAAATGTTGTGGCATATCCTTTGACTTATATAAGGAAGAGATTATGAAGACGATAAACAAAACAAACAGTAGCCGAACATTGAGAGAGAGAAAATCGATCTCAAAAAATATCAATGGCTACAAAACATCCAAGGCAAGAAATGCCGGAATGAATGCAGCTAAAAGCAGCTTGACCGGAACTTGGAAAATTAGCAAAAAATCAGTTCGAAATGAAACCATTCAGATGAATATGACCAGTACCGATGTGAGAAATCTCACTTTAGAACTGGTCGAAAATTCTCCTTTGTCAGAGTCAGTAAGAGATGGCAAAATGAGCAATTCAGTTGGTAGGAAATTCGAATTGAAGGAGAGAAAAATGAAAGATGTGTTAGGCAATATATCAAAATACGCATTATCTGCTATTGTGATTCTTTCTGTTGCTTTAGGTCAAGGAACTCCAAAGCTGGATATCCGCATTGAGGATCAAAAAGTCAATCTGTCTGAAGCTGAAAAGAAAGATGCTTCACTGGTTTCCTACATCCCGGGAGACACCGTTCGTTATGTGATTATCGCCTCAAACATCGGCGATGGTTTGATGACGAATCCTGAGATTGTTGATCCGGTTCCTGCTGGTGTGACATATGTCGCTGAGAGTGCTAGTGGTGCAGATACAGAAATTTCCTTCTCAATGAACCAGGGCAGTACCTACATGGCCTGGCCCCCATACTACACCGTGAGGAATTCAAAAGGTATTCTGGTAAAGCGGGAAGCAACGCCAGATATGATTACACACGTCAAATGGCATATTTCAAAAAAGCTTAACCCTGGTGATGCCACAACTATGGAATTCCTCGTGGTGGTGAACAAATGAGTATTAAAAATTTTAAGAATAATGATTCCAATCTGGAATCGAAAAATATCAATCAACAGAAGCTAACAAAAGGAGGGTTTAAAATGAAACCTACACGCTTCTTAATCGTTGCTCTTGTCCTGATGGGATTAGTTGCAACAACCAGTGCCGCGACACAAGCGTTCACTGATATTACAAACCAGGCCTTTGGTAACTACCAAGATGCCAATGGCAATGACATGGATGAGGTCGAGTCACTAGTTGTCACCACTACTGTAAGTCAAGTAGCTGGTGTCAGTCTGGGTTCAAACCTGGCCAACCCCATCTCAGCAATGGACACAACCACGTATGCTGTCACATTGTCAAATACTGGTAACTACGAAGATACATTCGCAATCGGTGCTACCGGTTCAGCAACAGGTGGTACCTTTGATTTCAATGTGTATCACGATGTTGATGCCAGTGGAACAATCACTCTTGGTGATACAGTAGCTACGTCTTCTGGTCTTGTCGCTTTTGAAAGTGGCTTGGCCCTTTTGATTCAGGTTATTGACGCAACTGTTGACGGTGCTGATCCTGGTAATGTCCACACGGTTACTTTGTCTGCAACTTCCGCCTTTGATGGGGGTGTCACCAGTGTTGTTGAGCTTGTATCTACTGTTCAAGCTGCAGCTGTAACAGGTGAGACAACTATCATTGGTGATAATACACCTGAACCAGGCGAGCCTATTACGTACCAATCATGTTTTACCAATGGCGGTACTGAGCTTGGTTACAATCCAGTATTCACGACAACCATGCCATCCAATACAACTCTTGATGTTACTTCAGTTAAGATCAATGGTGGCAGCGCTATTACGCTTGTCCCTACTGCATTACCGCCAACCTCTGGAGATCTGCCCTATCACTATAACACAGCAGATAGGATACTAACTCTAGAATTGAATGATCTTACTACCTCAGGATCCACAAGTGCAGTCTGTATCGAGTTCACAGCAGTTGTAAATGATCCATTAGGTGCGGGAGAAAGTATTGATTTTCCTGCTGGTAGCCCAAAGCTCACCTATGAGAATGGCGATGGCGATGAATATGATCCAACTGTGCCAAAAGAAGACCCAGTGACCTTTCCCGAAGACGGAGTTGAGGCTGCTCAGACTTTTGGCGTATCTCTGGATAACGGTGCTGGCAGTTATGACTTCACCGGTGATCCAAGTGATACACTGATTGTTGACTTTACCATAACCAATGATGGTAATGGTACTGATAATTTCACATTTGGTGATACTACTGATTATGTGACATGGGTCTTCTATGCAGATACTAACGAAGATGGTGCTCTTTCTGCTGGAGAAAAATCTGCCGGTGCTCTTACTGAGACTGGTGATTTGACTACTGGTCAGGTCGTATACTATATCGCAATTGGTACTATCCCAGCTGGAACAATTGATGCTGCCGAAGATACAAGTGTCCTGGCTGCCATCTCACAGGGAGCAACCGGAACCGTTACTGGATCCGATTCCAATACGACAACATGTACTGCTCCTATCCTTACCCTGGTTAAGAGTGTTTCACCTACAGGCAACCAGCCTCCAGGTACTGAACTGACTTATACCATTGTTGTTGCTAATAGTGGTACAGGTGTAGCGACAGCTGTTGTTGTGACAGATGCTATCCCAACCAACACAACATATGTTGATGAAAGTATGACTGTGGATACAGTTGCTGATGATGACGATGATGTCGTTGATGGTGATGAAACTGTAGACAATGCTTTCGAGGCAGCGAGTTCTGTACTCTATGACTTTGACACGATTCCTGCTGTCACTCCGTCAGACGATGAAGACATGCACACACTCACCTTCAAGGTAACCATAGACTAAGGTTATTGAAGGTCAGTCGTGATTATTAGGTTCAAAACCCTCCATACGAATCCCGTGAGCGGTAGATGAGACGATTTCTCGCCTTAGTCTCCCTCATGGGAGCCGTGGTTTTTGGTCAGGTTCCAGTTGGTACCGAGATCATAAATGTTGCTCAATCATCCCATCAGGATGGTAATGGAGTAACATTTGTGGGTTCTTCAAATGAGATCGTTACGATCGTATCTGAAGGGTATCAACTGGCAATCTCCAAAACCGCTAGTGCAACTGTTATTGCACCAGGCGAGAGTTTGATCTATACAATCACTGTAGAAAATACGGGAAATATTCCCCCCGCACCGTTTACCATCACAGACACACTGAGCTTAGGCCTTGATATTGTTTCAAGTGCTCCCGAGGCCAGTGTATCAAATCAAGTGGCAGTATGGAATGTCGCCAGCATTGCTGGTGGCCAGACACTGGTATTTGAGCTTGAAGTTCTGATAGATGAGAACCTGTTGGCCGATGAGGTCGTATCGAATACAGCCTGGTTGGCCGTTCCTGATGGTTTTCTTCTAGCTAGTGAATCAGCTGAGGTAAATATTGGTGCACATTCAGACCTATTGATTACAAAAATGGTAGCTGAAGATGTCTCATTAATTGGAGACTCTCTATACTATACTATTAATGTATACAATACTGGCAATATCCCATCAACTCAAACCATCATCAATGATGAACTCCCAGAACATGTTTCATTTATAAGTGCTTCCCATTCGGGCGCAATTGTGGATGGTACCGTTTCCTGGAATATTGGTGAAATGATGCCGGGAGATTCAGTTAACGTCTCCCTTGCTGTTTTAGTGGATGCTGATATGCCAGCCAATTCAGATCTTACCAATACTGCAAATGTTGAGAATGCACAGGGAGTTTCAAAAAAAGCTTCCGTCAGCTCCTATGCCAATCCCTGGATCCAGACCATTAGTAAATGGGCTGCTGATGGGGAATATGCCTTTGGAGATACCGTTGAGTTTACGATTTCTATCGATAACTCTTCAGCGGATCCTGTGTACGCTATCTCTGTGGCTGATACGCTTCCAGAACCCCTGGAATTTGTATCTGCATCAAATGGTGGCGTTTTCGAAAATGGTGCAGTAGTCTGGACACTGGGAACTTTGAATGCCGGGAATGATATTACCCTGAATATAGTAACAACGGTCGGTTCACTTCTAGAAGCCCGACCTGAAATCACAAACAGAGCTTGGATCTCTACAGTCAATGCTGGAACAAGCTGGGGTGACCATATTGTATCACTGGCAGCCTTCCCAGAATTGGTGTTAGAGAAACGATCATCTGCTACTGTCCAGGCAGGGGATTCACTGGTTTACACATTTATAATGAGTAATACTGGAAACTCAATGGCCCACGATGTGGTCCTGAGCGATACCCTTCCTGCCCATGTTTCATTTGGTTCAACCTCTGGTGATTTTACTTATGATGAAGCAACTCATAGCATTCTCTGGAATGTGAATGTGATTGCCTCAAGTGCCACCGATTCTCTGAAATTAGTCACATACGTTGATTATCCAGTTGTCGATGGTACCACGCTTGAAAACACTGCACATCTGTCTTGTGTTGAAGGAAGTATTTCCCACTCAACTTCCATTACTGAAATTCTTTCTGCTCCAGGTTTATTCCTGAATATCAGCGGAACGAGCACGGTTGTGGCAGGAGACACGATTCAACTCAGGCTTGATTATGGCAATATGGGAACCGAAACAGCTACTGGTGTTATTCTTAGTGATACACTGGGAACTGATCTGGAATACCTTAGTGCAACCCGTGAACATACTTACGATCCTGAAACTGGAATTGTTACCTGGAATCTAGAAGATTTGACTCCTGGTGATATTGATGTCATCGACATCACAGCTAAGCTTCGTGACGATTTCATCGGATCCGCTACCCTTCCGATTTCTGGTCTCCTGACTTGTGATCAAAGTGCACGGAGTGTTGATGTACATACGGTCATTGTCCGTTCACCAATTATGGACATTAATCTCGTAGGTGATACCTCTTTAATCGAAGCAGGTGAATTTATCACATATGACCTTTCCTTTGAGAACAGGGGCGATACAACTGCAATTAATGTGGTTGTAGTTGACTCACTCCCAGAGGAAATTGAATTCCTGAACGCTACTAATGGTGGTGTTTATGATTCTACCAGTCACTCCGTGACATGGTATATCGGTGATCTTGAACCGGTTTCACAGGAAGGCACTGCAGGAAAAGTCAGTGCTGCCTCCTCTCGTGAAACCAGTCATGTCTCTATAAGAAGCGAACCTGCGAACGAGTTTGCCATTGATGTGAGGGTGATCTACCCGCTACCCAATGGCTTGGAATTACCAAATACTGCCTACATCTATTCAGATGGGGTTTTACAAGCTACAGCAACCTGGTTAGCCATTGTACAGGCTGCTCCTGTATTTGTATTTACAAAAACTGCAGATATAGAAGTCTTTCCTGGCGATACCATCCAATATCAACTGGATGTAGCCAACTGGGGAACCGATCATGCCAGTGGTGTCAGCATTCTGGACACACTCGATTCTCGAGTCACTTTCCTGAGAGCAACTGGAGACTACATCTATGATGCAGGCTCACATTTACTTTCATGGTATATAGGACCGCTCAATGTTGAGCAAGCTGAAAGCTTCCAAATTACAACAACTGTAGTTGAAACGTTGGCTAATGGTGAACAAGTTGGAAACCGTGCCTGGTTGGTTTCAAATGAATCAGACGCTATTCCTGCTGAAGCAATCACTACCAACATTCTTCCACTCAGTATTGTTGTAGATGCAGAACCTAGAACCATTCTAGGTAATGGTTCTTCTACATCAACTTTGGCTGCACACGTTTATTCCTTCCTTGGCAATCCTGTCCCGGATGGTGTAAATGTGAATTTCTATACTGACTTGGGTACTATTCCTGATTCATTAAAGATCACGTCAACTGTTGATGGTGTCGCTTACAGTACCCTGGTTGCTGATACAGTGACCTTCGAATCTGTAACAGCTACACCTTACGCGAGAGCCATTTTTGCACCAACCGAATGGGCTGATGATACAACTCAAGTCACATTCATTATTGGTGCTTTTGATGGAGTTATCTACAATTATGAAGGTATTCCACAAGAAGATGTAAGAGTCGAATTACGATGCGTTGATACAGGTGCCTATGCTGGTCATGATAGCACCAACGCAGATGGTAGTTACCTCATTCCGATTTATCAGGATGATCTATATCAGATCATTTATACACTGATTGGAGCTGATGGTATTCCTTACGAGACCATACAGGAAATTGAGCTTGTCACACCAAGCGAAGGTACGCTTGTTACCAACCTCAACTCTGTTTCTGGATGGATCTATGACGAGCTTACGGGTGAGGTTATACCTGAAGACAGCATCCTTGTCATAGTGAACGGTGAAGTTACAGACAGCACCGCTACACTGGGGAAACCTTCTGATCATCATATGGCGGATTCGACATATACTGATTCCACAGGTAAGTTCTTTTTTACCAACCTCTTCCCAGGTAACTATACTCTGGAAGTTGTTTATAATGGAATTAGTTCGTATAGCGATGGTGGTCTTGATGTCAATCTAACCACCCCCGGTCTATATGTTGTAAATGCCAACATTACTTTGAGAAGTTCACCCTTCTATATGATTAAAACGGTGGACAAGATTGAAGCAGCTGTTAGTGATACACTCCATTACAGACTGGACTTTGGTACACAGGATGTCACTTTTAATGATTCAGTATTTGTAACTGACTATCTGCCAGAAGGACTCGAATTAATCGAAAGCACAATTGTTACTGATGAGAATACAATTTATGGTGGTCTGGATCCAATAAGCAATGAGATGAGCTTCAGTAGAAGCGATATTCAGATTGGGGACTCACTCCATATCGATTTCGATGCCAGAATCACAATTGATGCCGGTCTCGGATGGATTGAGAATAAGGCACTGGTTGCCAGTACCATTGATAGTACCTGGAGTGACAGGAATACTAATTCAAAGGCGAAGACGAAAATCATCTTCCCCTTCCTGAAAGTGACCAAACAGAGTAATCGTCGTGTTATCGAAATCGGCGATGTTATTACTTATACAATTAAAATGACCAACACCAGTGCAGATGACATTATCCATGATTTTGTTGTGGAAGATGTGCTGCCATATGGATTTAAATTCCGCAAGAATACCAGTCACCTCGATGATTCCAAAATTGGTGATCCAACCCTTCAGGAAGTAGTAGGTAAACGTATTGCAATGTCCTGGACAATCGGTGATACCTTACAACCAGGTGAAACATCCACAATGAAATACCGTATTATTGCTGGTATGAATAGCCGCGAAGGAACGAATACAAACGAAGTCATGGCCAGGGCTCACACCCTGCTAGGTTTCCCTGTTATTTCCAATCTGGCTACCGCCGATGTTGTTGTCAAACCAGGGCTCTTTAGTGACCGTGGTCTGATTATCGGAAAGGTTTATTATGATACCAATGCCAACGGAATACATGATGAGAATGAAGAAACAGTTAAAGACGTAGAACTCATCATGGAAAATGGCGCCAGAATCATCACCGATGAATATGGTAAATATAGTGTGCCTGATGTTCAAGCCGGAATGCATGTCATCCGCGTCAACGAACGTACACTTCCTGCCCTGAGTGAGATTGTTCTCGATTCTCCAGATTATCTGGGTGATACTCAGAGTAAGATGGTTCGTGTAGCCGCCGCAAGTATTGCTAAATCAAATTTTGCCCTGCGCCAAGCCTCCACACCTGGTAAACTTACTGGAACCGCATTCTACGATATGAATCGTAATGGCATTTTTGATCCAGATGAAGAAGTACAATCAGATATTGTCATGGTATTGAATGACTCAAAAGCCATCATGACTGATAGTCTGGGTAGATTCATCTTTAAGAAAACAACCCTGGGCGATTTGACCTTACATGTTGACGAGAGCAGCCTGCCTTCATATGGTAGACTCTTCGTAACTGACTCAACGCTTGATTCTCTCGGAATGGCTGCAAACATGTGGCATGCGACGCTTTATTCAGGTGATAGTGTTAATATCAACATTCCATTAGAAAAACTTGAACTTTTCAGCGTGCTTAGTAAAGAGTCAACTCTGGAAATGAAAACAGAGATGCTCACTGAAGAATTTAGACTCCTCGTATACAAACCCTGGAGCCTCCTGGTCAGAATCGGATTTGTTTCTGGCTCAGCCACACTGCAGAGTGAAATTTTTAATGAACTCAGAAATATTGGCGATTTGATGAAATGGCAGACCCAGATCAACCTTGATATCAAGGGTCACACGGACCACCTCCCACTTGCATCTGGAAGTGCCTTTGCAGACAATCAAGCGCTTTCAGACGCCAGAGCACAGGCTATCAGAAATTATCTCGTACAGACCATGGGTATCAGCGAATCTCGCATTACTGCCGTTGGTATGGGCGCTGCTGAGACGATTGCCGACGGAAGTACTTCTGAAGGTCGCGCTTTGAACCGTCGCGTTGAGATGGTTTTCTACAATGCTGCTGAAGAAGATTCTGAGTTTAACCAGCTTGAGTTCATGTACGATATCAAATACACCGGTGAAGTCGCTGTCAATAGTGTACGTTTCCACCAGCAACTACCTCCTGGCTTTATTTATAAGCATGGAACAGCAACCCTGGATGAAGTTAATCTTGAGCCAATCAGCGCAGTTGACAACAAAGATACCTGGAGTCTTGGCGATTGGAATGCTGAGAAACATGCTGAGTTTGATGTTGCCATGAAACCAGATGATTATGAATTAGTACAGAATACTGGTGTGGTTTTAGCTCATCTTGAACTTAGAGACGAAGATGGAAATGTGATTGTAACTGATACCCTTGAGACTCGCATTTCAACCCTCGTTGAAACCCTTTCCTTTAACATGATTCTTGAGGGAACTCAGTTTGATGTTGGCTCAGCAGATCTCAAACCTTCTGCCGAACCAAGTCTGCGTAAACTGGGTGACTTCCTTTCATGGCAACCAGATATCGAGATCGTCATTGAGGGTTTTACCGATGATCGTGGAAGTCTTGAATTCAATATGTCTCTATCTGAGTGGAGAGCCACCAGTGTAAAAGATTTCCTTCTTGAAAATTACAACTTGAATCCTGAGAACATTCATACTCATGGATTAGGTCCTCACTATCCTGTTGGCGATAATGAAACTTACAGGGGTCGTGCAACGAACCGTCGTGTTGAAGTATTGGTGAATGCAGAAGTGGGTGAAGCTGCCCTTCTTGAACTTGATATTATTAAAGAATCATTGAAACAAAAAATTGTTATCCCAGTAGATGCTTTTGAAAGTATGTCACCTGATTCAGCTCTGAGTATTCCAGCTAACCAATCATCCACGATATTGCTGAATATGAGCTACCCGGCCTATGCCACTGCTGATTCAATTGCTATTACTCTAGCCCTTCCTGATGATTTAGAGTATGTTGATGTTGCCGGTACCGTTAAGACATGGGGACAACCATTAGAAGCTGGTGGCCTAGAAGTGGTCTCACCAGTACAGATAAGCGCTCCAGAAGGTGTTGTGGGCGTCCGCGAACTCGTTATGAGTGTTCAATTATTTAAAGAAGGACAAGCATTGTCCAGCAATATTGAGAAAGTATTGAGCGTAAATTTATTAGAATCGGAATCTGGCGATGAATAGACTGTTTTTAATACTGGCGGGTCTACTCTTATCGACGACACTATTTGCTCAGGTTCTTATACTTGAGCCCAAAGACAATGCTGTTAGTAAGCTGAATAATATTTCAGTAACTGTTGCTGGTAAAGCCGGTGCTCCTGTTAAATTATTTGTGAATAATGTTGAAGTAGCCAACGACATTTTAAGAATTGATGGATTATTTGATTTCATAAGTGTCAGTGTCCCTTCTGGACCAGTCACCCTTCGGGCGGAAGCCATTGGTGCTGCAGACCGAACATTCACCGCCCAAAAAAATATTCATGTCCTGGGCACCGTGAGACAAATAAAAAATGTTTCAGGGGATATCATTCAGCCTGCTGATGGTAGAAACATTGGTAAGTATAAATTTGAGTTATCCGATGAGTGGGGTTATCAGCTTCATGATGTGAGGGTTGTGACCGTGAAATTGTCCTCGGGAACCTTGATAGATAAAGATTATGATGAAAATAGCTCGGGGCATCAAGCTAAAGCTGTAGAAGGTTTCGTTTCGCTGAGTATTCAGTCAGGAACTGAACCCACTGAGCGTTCTACTCTGGATATCCAGGCGGGGGGGTATGGTCAACAGTTCAATGTAAGCTATACTATTCCGGAAGAACCTTTGCTCCTGGTTGGTGTAGCCAGTGGAACTCTATCAACCTTAGGCCTGGATCAGGATCCAAACGACCTCCCTCATTTTGGTATTATCGATAGAAATAATACCCAGCTTGGAGATAATATTCTCCTGGGTGGCCGTACCGCATTCTACGCCAAAGGAAGTATAAAACCTGGACTACGCTTGACTGCTTCTCTCGATACTGATAGAGGCTACCTGGATCAGCTCTTTGTCGATGTCGATCCTCAGGAACAATATCCACTTTTTGGTGATGCCAGTACCATTACCTTTGATGCTCAAAGTCGGTCAAAATTATTTGCCAAACTTGAACAGAATGAATCATTCCTCTTGCTTGGTGATTTTAATACCAATATGACAGAGACCGAATTTACTGCCTATAATCGTACTTTTAACGGTCTGCTCGGTTCCTATCTATATAAGAATCATCAAGTCCAAGTGTTTGCAACTGCTACTGATCGCTCCATGGAACAGGAAGAGATTCGAGGGGAGGGAATCAGTGGATTCTACTACCTCAATAATGGTAGTATCACGCGTTTTTCTGAAAAAATCCGTATCGTCACAAAAGACCGCTATCATCCTGAGACGGTTTTAGAAACGAAAAACTTGACCCGCTTCTTTGATTATGAGATCAATTATGTGGATGGAACCTTGATGTTCAAACAACCCGTTGCATCGCTTGATGGCGCAGGGAATCCAATATTCATCGTGGTTTCATATGAATTCCAGGGTGCAAGTTCCAGATCATGGATTGGTGGATTCCGCCACAAAAGCAAGTTGGGACCCGATGAAAAGATTATGGTTGGTACGACATTCCTCGCTGAAGAGCGTGCCACAGCCAGCTATATGCTATATGGTGTGGACGCTATCGTACCAATAAATGACAAGATCACAGTTTCTGCTGAATTTGGACAATCTCGCAAACCAGATGAATTTGTTGATAGTGTCACTGTTGGAAGTGCAATCAAGACCGAAGTTCAGGCTAATAATGTGTATCCGGGATTAAACCTCAAGGGATATGTCCGCGCAGTTGGTGATGATTTTACCAATGCCTCGCAGGTGGGTGCCGGAACAGAACGTGGGTCACTCAAATATGGTTTGAATGCAAAATATGATTCCAAGAAATATGGCAAAATCACCTCTGAATATTATGATCAGACCGGAACCATGGGGACGACCAATACGCTTGATAGCCGTGTATTTAATATGCATGTGGAACGGCGCATAAAAGAAAATTCGATGCTTAAGCTAGGATATGAGAATGCCCTTAGAGAAAAATTTGATGCTTCAGATAGTCTGTTAAGTGAAGATCATTCCAATCTCATTAAAGCTCAGTATGACGTTTTGCTACTACAGCATATCAAGGCCGTATTTGAGCATGAGCAGAATCTGAGCCTAACTAACAGGACCAAACCTACCAATACCAGTATTGGACTGGTGTATCCAATTACCGAGCAACTTGAGGTCTATTGGAAATACCGCTTTATCCAGGGTACTGGGGTGAATCGTCAGAGCGTGCTGGGCTTCAGGTCCAGTGTGGGCGAGAACACCGATATCGAAGGTAAATATGAAATCGGTGGGATAACTGGAGAACAGCGCAATAGAGCCACACTCGGTTTGAAGAATAAATGGTATCTGCGTGAGGATCTTGTTGTGAACGTTTCCCTTGAAAATACGGCGACTGTAGATTCATTTGAAATTCCAACACCCAGTCACCAGGCCATGGCGCTATCGTTTGAGTATCTCCCGGAGATGCCCTGGAAAGCCATTGGTAAGTATGAGGTCAGGGATGATGTTAACAGCCTCCAGCGGGTAATCACTCTCGGTGGTGATATGCGTATTTTTGCCGGTTTTGGAACCATTGCAAAATTGGATCACTGGGAAAACCGCTATAAGATTGGTAACAAGGGTTCACAAACCCGTGAAAACTACCAGTTTGGTGTGGCATTTAGGCCACAGGAATCAGATCAGATCAATGCTCTGGCAAAGATGGCTTACGTTTCAGATCGTAACAGCCAGATTGCTCTGCCAATCCGACAGGACCGCTATATTTTCTCTGTGCACTCCTACTGGCAGATTAATAGACAAATTGGTTTGGCTTCGCGTTTTGCCACCCGCTTTGTACTAGATGATGATGCTACCTTTGATGAGGGTGTGAGTACACAAACCTATTTCTTCCAGTCCAGGGTTGAATATGCCTATACAAATGAATTGAGCGGTATTCTTGATGTTCGACTCATCCATATGTCTCCAACCCAGGAGAATGCTTTTGGTCTTGCAGCTGAAATCGATTATCTGGTTTATCAAAACATTCAATTCGGCGTAGGGTACATCATGAAAAATTATTCAGATGCTGATTTTAGCTTTCTGGATTATCAGTACCACAATCTGTATTTTGCCCTCCACGCCAAATTCTCTGAGGATATCTTTAACTGGCGTTAATACCCTGATTCCAAAACAGCTTTAACAGGTTATAAAAATTGTGGGTAAATGGATGACTTCTTGAGCAGGGGTTCCATTCTTATCTTTCATTCGATTTGGCCGAAATTCATCTATCTTCTCACATGTTTGCACAACTACATATCGGTACCTGCAGTTGGAAGTATCCATCCTGGAAAGGACTGGTTTACGATTCGAAGAAACCGGAAAATTTCCTCCAGGAATATGCTAAGAAATACAAGTCTGTAGAAATAGATCAGTGGTTCTGGTCGCTCTTCGGAACTGAAAAAGTGGTTCTACCTAAGGCTGACGTCGTGCAGGAATACGTCAACTCTGTACCAGATCATTTTCGTTTTGTTGTCAAGGCACCGAATAGCCTGAGTCTTACTCACTTATACAAAAATCAAACTGCAGGGCAGCTGGTGGAAAACCCCCATTTCCTTTCTCCTGATCTATATCAGACTTTCCTTAATTCTCTCAGTGTTATGCACAAACAGGTTGGTGCAATAAATCTTCAGTTTGAATACCTCAACAAACTCAAGATGCCTTCACCTCAGTTATTTTTGGATCAGTTTATTAATTTTCTGAAAAACATAGATACAACGATCCCGCTTTGTATTGAAATCCGAAATCCGAATTTTCTAAACTCAAATTATTTCCAGACCTTGTCTGAACATAATATTGGGCACACATTTTGTCAGGGTTACTACATGCCGGATATCCAAGAAGTTTACAATAAATTTGCCCCCTTACTTAAAGGGACATCCATTATTCGACTATTGGGACCAGATCGTCAGGGTATTGAGAAAACCACAGGGAAATCATGGGGCAAAGTGGTTGCCTCAAAGGATTCCGAAATCCCTGGCATCGCAAAACTGGTGAGAAAAATGGTGGATCAGAGCGGGATGGATATTTATCTCAATGTGAATAATCACTATGAAGGTTCTGCACCAGTTACTATTGAAAAATTGTTACAATACTTATAAAAACCAGTAATTTTCATTGTCATTAAAGCCTGAAATATTAAGCTAATAGTCTGAATACAAAGTGGGGAAGGAAATGCATTTGCAGTTACGAATTGATGTGGAAAAATTGGCTTCTCCAGGCTCGCGCAAGGTGGGCAGTACTGGTCACCAGGAAGCTCTGGAATATCTCAAAGACCGTATGACACAGATTGGGCTTGAGCCCTATTCAGGCCATTCATTTGAACTTCCATATAGGGTTGAATCGACCCACTATACAAACCTGGCTGGGATTTGGCCTGGAACTGATAGATCCCTGAAACCTATTCTCGTGATTGCTCATTATGATACGTGCGGAGATCAGCCAGGGGCTGATGACAATGCTGCAGCCATCTCCATTTGGCTTAATGTGGTAGAATCCTTCAAAGATCTGAATTTGCATCGAGATATCCTGGTTCTATTTCCAGATGCAGAAGAACCACCACGATTTTTATCCGAGCACATGGGATCTATTAATTTTTATGAATCACAACTGCAGCATCCTATCCACGCAGGACTCGTGCTTGATCTCGTAGGGCATAATGTCCCCGTCGAGGGTATGGAGGAAATGCTTTTTATATTTGGAGCAGAGAGCCATCCCGACATGGCTGAGGTGTTGATTGATACACAGCTACCTGAAGGTCTCAAGAATATTGCCACCCTGAATCGCTATGTGGGAGATTTGAGCGACCATCATATCCTGCGTGAGAATGGTGAAGCATATCTGTTTTTCACCTGTGGTCGCTGGGAACACTACCATCAGCAAAGTGATACACCAGAGCATCTGAACTACACCAAAATGGCGAGAATTAGCCAGTACTTGGTCACCTTGATCCAGCAAGTTGATTCAAAAGATATTAAGCAAAAAGGTTCGGATTATGATCCGGTTGAAATGGAATTATATCTACTTAAACGATCAGTGGGACCCTATCTGCAACAGCAGGGTATCGCTATGAATACCAGAGATGATATTCAGAAATTTGTATTGAACTGGATCAATCAATACGAATTATAATTTAGTCAAATATGTATTCCTTAAAGCCGCTGGTCATGGATTCTTTGAATGAGCCATCTGCTTCTCTGGTAATGAGTAAACCTTCAGCATTATCCATATTTTCTAACCATTCCAAGCCCTCTTTTGGTCCTAAAACCATTACAGAAGTTGCCATACCATCAGCAAGCAGACAGGTATTCGCAATCACTGAAACTAAGGCCAGATTGTGAGCAATTGGGGATCCCGTTCGGGGATCAATGGTATGCGAAATGCGCTTCCCTTCCACTTCACGATAGTTGCGATAATCTCCACTGGAAGCGATGGCATTATTGGTTAATTGAATAACATGCTGTAGATCAGCACCTGGCGCTCCACCCAGAGTTGGTCGGTCAATCCCAATTTTCCAGAGGTCACTTTCTTTGTTTAATCCGCGCGTTACGATTTCTCCACCAATCTCCACAAAAATGTTTTCATGACCACGTACCATGAGGAAATTGGCTATATAGTCCGCGCCATCACCCTTTGCTATGGCACTCAGATCGATGGTGATCCTGGGGTCGGATTTGGTTAATAATGAATCTCCAACTTCAAGTTTGTCACAACCGGTCAATTGGAGCCAGGAATCTATCTCTTCAACAGTAGGAAATCGATTCTCACCGGGTTCAAACCCAAATCCGAAGAAATTTACAATGGGCATCACAGTTATATCAAAGGCACCGTCAGAAGCTATGCAAAAATCTTGACCAGTTTTTACGATTTGGAGTAGTTTTTGGGACACTGGGATGGGATGAATACTCGCATTTCGATTAAAACGAGATATTTCACTCTGGTCCTCATAAGTAGACAGAATACGATTAAAATCGATCAGAGCGCTATCCACACTTGTGGCAATGGCAGACCTCTCCTTGTTATCGATAGGGTTCCCAGTGATAATAATATGGTATGTCGTTCCCATGGTTGAGCCATTAAAGGCAAACTCAGCAAGGTTTTCTCTCTTACCATTGCAACTACTCAGGGAAAGGAGGAAACAAGCGAGTAAAACGTTAGGAAGATATTTCGAATTCTTTTTAAAATTTATATTCATAACTGGACCTCCTGATTGGCCACAAATCTAACAAAAAAGGTTCGGATAACCCGAACCTTTTATTGTTGTAATTATGTACAGCGTTGAATTAGAAACTATCGTAGTCTATCATCTCTTTTTCAACACCCATATTATAGAGCATGTTGTCTACAGCATCCACCATCATGGGTGGTCCACACATGTAGTATTCAATATCTTCAGGTGCTTCATGCTTGGTGAGATAGCTGTCTGCTACGACCTGATGAATAAATCCAACAGGACCGTCCCAGTTATCTTCTTCAAGAGGATCAGACAGGGCAACATGATAGCTGAAATTTGGAAATTCTTCAGCCAGCGCCTTGAATTCATCATCATAAAACATTTCGCGTTTTGAGCGAGCACCATACCAGAAAGAGATCCGACGGGTTGAACGCTGGGTCCTCAATAGATCAAAGATATGACTGCGCATTGGTGCCATTCCAGCTCCACCACCGACATATAACATCTCACGTTCGGTCTCTTTGGCAAAAAACTCTCCAAAGGGACCACTTACCATCACCTTATCACCAGGTTTCAGGTTAAAGATATAGGAAGAAGCCAAACCAGGAGGAACATCCATTCCAGGGGGAGGACTGGCAATACGCACATTGAGCATCACAATATTACCCTCAGCTGGATGGTTGGCCATGGAGTAGGCTCTGAAAATGGTTTCATCCAACTCAGAGTGGTAGCGCCACATGTTGAACTTATCCCAATCGCCTCGATACTCATCTTCGATAGCAAATTCAGAATAGTCCAGTTTATGAGGGGGGATATCGATTTGAATATATCCACCAGCACGAAAATTAAGATTTTCACCCTCAGGCAGTTTTACCACAAATTCCTTGATGAAAGTGGCGACGTTTTCATTGGAGACAACTTCACACTCCCATTTCTGGATGTTGAAGATCTCGTCTGGAATACGAATATCCATATCCGATTTAACTTTTACCTGACAGGCCAAACGGACATTATCTTTTATCTCCGAACGTGTAAGGTGTGGTTTTTCAGTGGGTAAAATCTCACCTCCACCCTTGTCAATTTGACAGGTGCACATACCACAAGTGCCTACACCACCACAGGCAGAAGGCAGAAAAATCTTTTCTGCAGCCAGAGTCTGAAGCAGGGTAGAACCTGCAGGTGTATTGATGGATTTCTCATCATCACCATTAATCAGAATCTTAACATCACCTGTGCTCACCAGTTTGGAGGTTGCATAGTTTAGAATCACAACCAAAATTAAAATAGTACCTGTAAAGACGAAGGTGCTAAGCAGAATTAAACCAAGAATGCTCATATTTCCTCCTTTACAGATTGATGCCGGAAAAACTCATAAAGGCCATAGCCATGAGTCCCGTGATTAACATGGTAATACCTAAACCCCTCAAGCCTGCTGGAATATGAGAGTATCGTAATTTCTCTCTAATGGCTGCCATCGCTGCGATAGCCAATAAAAATCCAGTTCCAGAACCAAGCCCGAATACGGCAGATTCAACAAAGGTATATTCTCTTTCTACCATGAAGAGTGAGGCACCCAGAATGGCGCAATTCACAGCAATGAGTGGTAGAAAAATACCCAAGGCACTATATAGAGCTGGACTATAGCGATCGACGATCATCTCTACTAATTGTACTAGAGCAGCGATTACCGCAATGAATGAGATAAAGCTTAGAAAGCTTAAATCTACATCTGGTAGGCCTGCCCAACCAAGAGCGCCAGGAGCTAGTAGGTAATGATTTAGTGCCCAGTTAACGGGAACTGTAATCACTTCAACAAAGATAACGGCGAGTCCTAGACCAATAGCTGTGTCAACACGTTTGGAAACAGCCAGGAATGAACACATTCCCAGGAAGTAGGCGAGGAGGATATTATTGACGAAGACTGATTCAACGAATAAACTAATTAGATTTTCCATCATTCACCTCCTATTCCGTTATCCCGGTTATGGTACGTTGCACCCAGATGATCAAACCAAGTAATATGAATGCCCCCGGTGCCAGCACCATGAGACCCATATTCTGATATCCCGCAGCATAAGCTGCATCAGGAATGAGCTGGAAACCAAACAGAGTACCCGACCCCAGAATTTCGCGACCGAAAGCCACGGTAATCAGGATCATACTGTATCCCAGGCCATTTCCAATTCCATCCAGGAAGCTGGGCCAGGGTTTGTTTTGTAGTGCGAAAGCTTCGGCTCTTCCAAGCACAATACAGTTGGTAATAATCAGACCAACAAACACGCTGAGCTGTTTGCTGATGTCATATAGGAAGGCTTTTAAGACCTGATCAACCAGAATAACCAGGGTGGCAATAATGGCCAGCTCCACGATGATTCTGATATTCGAAGGGACCTTGTTCCTCACCAGCGAAATCAGCACATTTGAGAATGCTAGAACGAGGATTACAGCGATGGACATAACAATGGCTGTTTGCAATTGCACCGTTACGGCCAGAGCAGAACAGATACCCAGAACCTGTGTGGCAATGGGGTTGTTGTCCATGAGTGGATCCTTGATGAATCCCATATTCTTTTTACTTAATAGACTCATGACGAACCTCCTCTGGTGATATTGAAGTAGGGCTCGTATTTTTCCAGAGTTGCTTTGATAAATTCATTCAATCCATTACCTGTTAAAGTGGCGCCACTGATACCATCCACTTTGTGTTCGATACCTTTGGCACCATCTCGAATTTTGCCTTTAACCACTTCAACCGAGACGATCTCGCCTTGGCTGTTAAGAATAGTTTTTCCTTTGAAGCTTGATGTAAACCACTCTTTATCGATTTCGCCACCCAGACCAGGCGTTTCGGCATGGCTGTAGAAAGTGATACCTTTCACAGTATTGAGGTCACTCTCCAGGGCGATATAGCCTTTTACTGTCGACCATAAAGCTTTTCCCTGAGTAGGTAGGCAGTATGCTACAATTTTCCCTTTATCCTGTCGGGTATAAACAGGAAGGAGGTCAGGATCTTTTTTAGGATCAATATCCTCAGCAATCCGACCTTCCACTTCCTTACCCTTTAGGTCAACAACGAAGGTCTTCACATTTTCATCATAAAGTGACAAAAGCTTGTCGGCTTCCATATCCCGGTTGTCTACCAGGCCAAGAACGCTCAATATATTGTACTTGATATCCAATTGGATGTTCTGATCCTGGCGTTCTTTCAGCAGTGTAGCTGCCGATGCCAGCAAGACACTACACACCATGGTTACAGCAGCTGCAAAACCCAGGGTGTATGCTTTGGTGATACGAGGCTTACTTGCCATAATTCAGCCTCCTTTTGATATTCGCCTGAACCACAAAGTGGTCAATCAGGGGTGCAAAAACGTTTCCAAATAAGATGGCTAACATCATGCCTTCAGGATAGGCCGGGTTGAATACACGGATCAGGATCACCATGACCCCAATCAGAATACCATAGACCCATTTGCCAGCATTAGTTCCTGCGGCAGAAACGGGGTCGGTAGCCATAAATACCATTCCAAACATGAATCCACCCATAACGAGGTGATAATGAGCAGGTAAAGTGCGCATACCTCCAGCGACATTTCCACCAAAAAATTGAACAATCAGGGCCATGCCATAAGCTCCCAGGGTCGTGGCCAGCATGATACGCCAACTCGCCACACCAGTAATGAGCAGAATGGCTGCGCCTATCAGGATAGCGATGGTCGAGGTCTCCCCAATACTACCCGGTACAAATCCAAAAAACATTTGATTCAGAGAGAAACCTGCGCTGTTCAATGCGTCAACTGCTGGGCCAGGAGCGGCGGCAGCGGCTGAAAGTGGTGTTGCACCCGTATAGCCATCAATAGCTCTCCATACACTATCGCCACTAATGTTTCCGGGGTAGGTAAAGAATAGGAAAGCACGCGCCGTTAGGGCTGGGTTTAGCAGGTTCATACCAGTCCCACCAAAGACTTCCTTCCCAATAACCGTTCCAAAGGAAACCGCTACAGCAACTTGCCAGAGGGGAATGGTCGGTGGTAGGGTAAGGGGCAGTAAGATACCTGTTACCAGGAAACCCTCATGAATGTCATGGCCGTTGATATGACCAAAAATCATTTCCCATCCTAAACCTACAGCGTAGGTCACGACAATAATGGGGAGCAATTTTAGAAAGCCAAACATAAAGGCCGCAAATAAGCCCTCGACACCTGCCATATGACCCACATTGTAGGAGCCAACCAGAATGCTGGGGACCAGAGCAAAGATAACGATGCCCATGAAGCGTTTCATGTCAATGGAGTCCCTAATATGGGGCCCTGTTGTGGTACCGTGTCCAGGTGTGAATAACATGGTGTTAATCGCACCAAACATGGGATGGACAACCTTGAAAGGGCCTTCCTTGATCTTCACATCCAGATTTGCCAGAAATTTTTGAAGAGCTTTCATTTCGATCAACCCTCCTTTTCCATGGCTTCAATACCCTTTTGAATGATATCACCGAACTCAATCTTCGAGGGGCAGATATAACTACACAAAGCGAGATCCTCCGCGGCAACCTCATAGATGCCTAATTGTTCCATGAGTTCAATATCGTCAACCAGAATGGCTTTACAGAGATGAACTGGCAAGACATCCATAGGGACAACCTTCTCATATTCACCTGTTGAGACGAAAGCACGTTCTTCACCATTCATATCAGTGGTTGGAGCAAGTTTCTTTTGGGGTGTCAGCCTGGAAAGGAACATGGGCCAGAAACTGTTGGCATTTAGACCCAGACGTAACCAGCCAAAAAAGCGTCGACCCTCAAGCTCAGGAACGATGGTGATCATATCATCATAAAAACCCACAAAACCCTGAGCAGCGCTTTTTGCACCTGTCAGTACATTACCAGAGATGACGCGTTGGGTGTTGTTGTCAATTTTAGAGCCGACAAGATCACTTACCAGAGCACCTTCAGTTCCCTTGACATAGTAGCATTTCTCTAATTCTGAACCAGTCAAGGCATAGGTCTTTGATGATGGATATTCACCCATACTCAAAAAGCTGCCAATCTGTGCAATATGCCGAGGGGAGAGGTACCAGACTTTTTCTCCGGCTAGAATACGATCGATATGGTGAATTTGTACGCCGACATTTCCTGCAGGATGAGGACCTGAGAATTCATGCAGCTCTACACCTTTGATTTTGGAGAAAAAGGACTTGGTCTTGGCTGAAACTGACAGATGAATTTTACCTTCCGTCAGTTTTGAAATGAGTTGAATACCAAGCTGGAATTGTTTCTCCAGACCATCTAGCAGCATATCAGATTCTGCCTCCAGGGGGGCCGAGTTCACAGCCGAGATAAAAATGGCCTTGGGTGAGACATCAATATCAGCAATCTTGCTAAATGGACGTTGTCGAAGAACAGGCCAGAGTCCGCTGTTAAGCAAAACCTCCTTGGCCTGGCTGGTGGAAAAGGCGTTGACTTGATCTACAGTATAACTCTTAAATTTTTCGGTAGCATCTCCAGCGACATCAATAATAATACGTTGGATAACGCGTCTTTCGCCACGGACCACTTCACGTACGGTTCCAGCAGCAGGTGATCTAAATAGAATCTCGGGCTTTTGCTTGTCAACGAAGAGAATTGACCCTCGGCTGACAGAATCTCCAGCTTCGACTTTCATTCCGGGGCGCAACCCGCGAAAATCGATGGGCTGAACCGCAACCGCTGTGGTTTTTGGGGTTTTTTCAAGACGTCGTTCTGCGCTACCCTGCAGTGCTATGTCATAGCCCTTTTTTAGTTTAAACACTCCCATTAGAATGTGTCTCCGTATTGGTTTTATTCACTTTATAGATGCCTGCAATCTGAATACAAGCTCTCTGAAGTGAACCCATTTTCGAAAGGTTTTATGTACATTTTCATAGAGCACTTGTCAAGGTGTTCATTAGAGCTTATACATACTTTACAAAATATATGCCATAAGAATTCAATTTCTTTCAAAAAGGATGCTAAAACGCATAAGTGCCAAAGAAACGCACCGATTCATTTGAATAAGAAATTTTCCAACTCACTCATTTTTTCTGTTTTCTTCAGGACTATATTGAGCAATGGTGATCACGCATCTAAAACCGGAATCCTACGCAACCTGGAAAGAATATTACTGGACCTATCAGAACAAATTAGCTGAACTCCATTACATCCCCCTCTTCGCTAAATGGGGTGTTTCTCTGGCGGGTAAGCGGGTCCTGGATGTAGGTTGTGGAGATGGTGGTTTTACCGCCGCTCTTGCAGAAGCTGGAGCAGACTGTACTGGAGTTGAAGTCCGAGATTTTGGTTGGGAGTCAACGCTTCCTAATTTGAGATTTATTCAACAGGATATTCTCGCTGATGAGGCTCAATCTGTCCTGGGTGCTGACTACGATATCATCCTTCTCAGGGATGTTATCGAGCACATTTCATTGGAGAGTAAACACCAGTTTATGGCTGCCCTGCAGAAGTTCACCTCCTCTGAAGGCATTATTTTAATGACTTTCCCCCCCTTCTATTCACCCTTTGGTCTCCACCAGCAAACTTTTCTGAAATCATTCTTAAAAAAGTTACCATATTTAGGTTGGATTCCAGGTCCTGTTTTGGATTTGCTGCTCAAAATATTGGGTGAATCTGACAAAGCCCGAGCCGATGTAAAAGAGATACGGGAATGTCGAATGACTCTCAGAAGATTCAAGAAAATGGTGAGAAAATTAAAATACCCTATTGAGAATGAAAAACATTACCTGATTCGACCTTCCCACGAGCTACGCTATGGGTGGAAATTACGAGAATCAAAACTCTCAGGAATACCCATTCTGCGAGAGATATTTATTTTGGGATCAGCATTTAAATTATCCCTGCCTCAGGATTAGGTATCCTTCAATACCTGCCCCGTTTTTGGAGTAGGCTTATTCGGTAATCTGTCATCAGAACATCGCGCTAAGAAATCGATGAAACTCATTGACCACCCCTGGTCGGTCGTCTATCTTCGGCGGCTTTATGTCAATCCCATTTATTGAATATGTAATGTATTATATATAAGAGGGATATGTGAGAGCATGTAGTTGGCAAATCAGGAAATTGGAGTTATGCTAGAACAATTGTCGCAAAATCTGGAAGGCGTTTTCAAGAAACTTCGCGGTCAAGGGAAGTTATCGGAAGCCAATATTTCAGATGCTATGCGGGAAGTTCGGCGTGCTTTACTTGAAGCTGATGTTAACTATAAAGTCGTTCGAACTTTCATCAACTCCATAAAGGAAAAAGCGCTCGGTTCTGAGGTCCTGCGTTCTATCACGCCAGGTCAACAAATCGTGAAGATCATCCATGAAGAATTGATCGTCCTTCTCGGAGAAAAAACAGCAGACCTGGAACTTTCTGGAAGTCCAGCCATTATCCTCTTGGTGGGTCTTCAAGGTTCAGGAAAAACAACCACAGCAGCAAAACTGGCCAGAAATTTACGGAAAAGCGGACGTCAACCACTCCTGGTGGCTTGCGATGTTTACCGTCCTGCGGCTATAACCCAGCTACAGGTGCTTGGAAAACAATTGGATATCCCTGTTTTTGCAGATGAAGGTAATCAGGACGTTGTTCAGATTGCCCAGACAGCAATTAGAGAATCTGTACGTTATCCTGCCAATGTGGTTATTGTCGATACTGCTGGTCGACTACATATCGATGCTGACATGATGGATGAAGTCAAACGGCTGCAACAAGCCCTGAAGCCTGCAGAGACCCTGTTTGTGGCAGATGCCATGACAGGACAGGATGCTGTGAATGCAGCAGGAACCTTTGCGGAAACAGTGGATCTAACAGGTGTAATTCTTACCAAACTTGATGGTGATGCCCGTGGTGGTGCAGCCTTGTCTGTGCGTGAAGTTACGGGAAAACCCATCAAATACATTGGTGTTGGAGAACATCTGGACAAGCTGGAAACTTTCCACCCAGACCGTATGGCTGGTCGAATTTTGGGGATGGGAGATATTGTCTCCCTCGTGGAAAAGGCACAGCAAGATATCGACGTTGAAGAAGCTACTATACTTGAAGAAAAAATGCTTAAAAGCACCTTCGATCTGGAGGATTTTAAGCAGCAGTTAAAGCAGCTGAAATCCATGGGGTCCATAGGGGATTTAATGTCTATGATCCCTGGAGTTAAGGGAATAAAAGATGTTGATATTGATGAAAAAAGGTTGACTAGGATTGAAGCAATTATTAACTCTATGACCCTTGTAGAAAGGCACCGTCCACAAATACTTGATGGGAGCCGCCGTAAAAGAATAGCAAGAGGGTCTGGGACAAAGGTTCAGGATGTGAACCAGTTGATAAAGCAGTTCCAGTCAATGCGGAAGATGATGAAGAAATTTGGAAAAATGAATAAAAGGCAGTTAATGAATAATCTGCCTATGGGATTTTAAGGAGAACACCTTTTGGCTGTTAAAATCAGACTGAAGCGGATGGGAAAAAAGAAACAACCCTTCTACAGAATAGTTGTTGCAGATTCACGCGCCCCTCGCGACGGAAGATCTATCGAAAAAATTGGACATTATAACCCGATTCCAGATCCAGCAGAACTTGTGATCAATGAAGAACGTCTCTTTCATTGGATGGATCAGGGTGCAAAGCCCAGTGATACAGTATTTAGCTTATTACGTGGACAAGGACTGACACTCAAGTATGAGTTGAAGAGCCGTAATGCAGATGAAGCTACTATTAGCAAAGAAATGCATAAATGGGAACTTGCCCGCGATGAGCGTGGCAAAAAAGTAGCTGCAGTCGAGTCAGCCAAGCTGGCCGCCGCTGAAGCTGCGAAGCAGGAAGAAGAAGACGCTGCTAAGAAAGCTGAAGAAGTAGAAGAGGCTGCCAAGAAGGCCGCTGAAGCTGAAGAAGCAGCAAAAGCTGCAGAAGTAGTTGAAGAAGTAGCCGCAGAAGAAGAAACTGTCGAAGCACCTGCTGAAGGTACGGAGAAGCAAAATTCTTAATAAGCTGAAGAGACTCCTTACCGATGATCAGGTAGATTCGACAACCGACGGAGGTATGACCATGAAAGAGTTCGTAGAGTATGTAGCAAAAAGTCTGGTTGACAATCCGGATGAAGTTGAAGTCAATCAAGTTGACAGCGAACGGGTGACCATCTTCGAATTAAGGGTAGCTAAGGAAGACATTGGTAAAGTAATCGGTCGTCAGGGCCGGACTGCCAAAGCCTTCCGGACATTATTAGCTGCGATTTCAGCAAAGGCCGGTACCAACCGCGCCATGCTCGAGATCATCGAATAAGGTAATGTATTCAGCTGAGGTGAATAGAACTGCCATTGGTGTGGTTCGTAAACCTCATGGTATAAAAGGGGGCCTCAAGGTAACCCTGTACAGTATCGACCTTGACATGCTCCAGAATCTGGAGCAGCTTTTTGTAAATACGGGTGGTGAATGGAGACAACTCACACTGAGAAATAGCCAGGGTTATGATGACTTTGCCATTCTCAGTTTCAACGAAATTCCGGATCGAACTGAAGCCGAAAGTTATCGCGACAAAGAAATATTTACTCTACGTGATGACATGCCGGAATTGAGTGGCGACGAATTTTACATCGATGATCTCATCGATTGTGAGGTGGTAGACGAGAACAATAAAAGTCTGGGGAAGGTGACTGAGATTATCAACCCTGGAGCTCATGATGTCCTGCTTATCAAGCAAGGTGATTCTGAGACTCTCGTCCCTCTCGTTGATGAATGGGTTGTTGAGATCGATCTAGATGGTCGTAGAATTCAAGTAAACTCAGTTGAGGATGCGTGATGATTATTGATGTCATCACAACTTTTCCAGAGACTCTGAATGCCTTTCGCGAGATGGGTATTACAGGAAGAGCCTTTGATAAAGGTCTGGCTGAGATGAAATGCTGGGACATTCGTGACTTTGCAGATGATACCTATAAACACATTGATGATGTGCCTTATGGGGGAGGAGCCGGGATGATTATCAAACCGGATCCACTGTTCAGAGCTTTTGAAGCTGTTGAGAAACATCGCAAAAATGTTGGTCATCGCATTTTTCTCACACCACAGGGAAAACCCTTTCAGCAAGATGATGTTGAAAGACTGGTTGAGACTCCCCATGTGGTTTTACTCTGCGGTAGATACAAAGGTATTGACCAAAGAGTAAGAAACGAACTTATCGATGAAGAAATCAGTTTGGGAGATTTTGTACTCTCAGGTGGTGAGATCGCAGCCTTTGCTGTCATTGATGCCATGGTTCGTTTGCTTCCAGGTGCAGTCAGTGATGATGAATCTACAAAATCGGACACTTTTCCTGTTGGATTATTGGACGCACCGTATTATACCCGCCCCGCTGAGTACCGGGGAATTAAAGTACCCGACGTGCTGCTCTCTGGGCACCACGCGCAGATTGAAAATTGGAGAGAACAGCAACGTCTTGAGCGAACAAAAATTAAGCGCCCAGACTTGTTCGATAGATATATGAGAGGACTGGAGGAAAGTAATGAACAAAGTAGATAACCTGGTTGCCGGGCAGCTAAAAACGGATTTGCCTGATTTCAAACCTGGTGATACTGTTTCAGTTGATGTAAAAGTTATTGAAGGCCAGAAAGAAAGAATTCAGGTCTATGAGGGTAATGTTATTGCCCGAACTGGTAAAGGCATCACTGCTACATTTACAGTAAGAAAAATTTCAAATGGTGTTGGTGTTGAGAGAATTTTCCCTCTTCATGCCCCCACTGTTGCAGGTGTGAAAGTATTGCGTCGCGGTAAAGTTCGTCGCGCCAAACTATACTACCTTCGCAAGCTGCGCGGGAAAAAAGCCAGAATCAAAGAAGCACGCGATTTCTAAGATTCTATCTTTTCCAAACATTCAAAAGGCTGTCCATCGGGCAGCTTTTTTTATTTTTACCACCTAGCTTAACCTTGCGAAGGTTTAGAACCTTCGCAAGGTTCGCAGGACATAGACGGAAACCTTCGCAAGGTTCTCTCAATTTATAATGGCTTTTATCACGGGTATGAATTAAGGTGCTTCCATGTTTGAGAACTTGAACCTCTTAAATCTTGCCGCCGTGCTCTTCATTGGCGCCAGTGCTGGTTTTATAAATGTGCTTGCTGGTGGTGGATCCTTTTTAACCCTGCCGCTGCTCATCTTTTTGGGACTACCACCCAATCTGGCCAATGGCACAAATCGTCTTGCCATTCTTATGCAAAACAGCTTTGCCGTCGGTCGATTTATGAAGAAAAAGGTGAACCCCGGTAAGTTTGCCCTAAAGGCAGCCCTGTTTACAGTTCCAGGTGGGATTATCGGTGCTTGGTTGGCTACTCTGGTGAGCAATTCTCAGTTTAAACTGAGCCTGGCTCTGGTGATGATCGTCATGTCACTCTTTACTCTTTTTTCCTCAAACCGTCAGAAGGGTGATCCTCTAGATCCAGAATCCTATATTGGTTCCTGGCTCGGACCAGGTATAGCCTACTTTTTTGTGGGAATCTATGGGGGTTACATCCAGGCTGGTGTAGGATTTCTGGTGTTATCAGTTTTATTGTGGCAGAACATCAATCTGGTTCATGGAAATGCCGTCAAGCTGACCATCATTTTCTTTTTTACGGCAATAGCATTAATCATTTTTGCCTGGAATGGTCAAGTCAATTGGGCCATGGGAGCCATGCTTGGTGTGGGGAGTATCATTGGTGCCTGGCTGGGAACCCATGTCGCCATTAAAAAGGGTCATCATTTTATTAAGCATGTCGTTACCGTTGCGGTCATCGGATTTGCAATTAAACTATTGATAGATATCTAGAGAATTAGTTTAACCACAGAGAGCGCAGAGCTCACAGAGATTCTTTTCTTTAGATCATACAATGTGAGTCTTTTAAAAGTTATATTATTTGTCCCGAAATGATAAATGTGATGTAAAACTGTTTTCATTTCCAAAAATTTTTAGCGTGTCACCCTGAGCGGAGTCGAAGGGTTCAATTCAGGGGCATTTCATAACATGATATAGAGAACAAGTCGATGAATTCTACATCCAAATCAATCAATCTCACAGAATTACCCAGCGTGGATGCCTTGCTCCAGCTGGTAGCAGATATAGATTTACCACATAACCTCAAGAAAAATGAAGCCAGGACATTACTTGAAAGTATTCGAGCTCTGGCAGCCAAAGGGAAATCTGCTCCTCCGGGCAAACTGGAGACAAATTACAGAACTAGATTGTTCAAAATACTCCATTCATTTCGCAAGGTGATTAATGGAACCGGTGTCGTCATTCATACCAATCTTGGACGTTCTCCCCTCAGTTCTCAGATGCTTTCCGCTATGGAGGATCTCAGAGATGGCTATGTCAATCTTGAATTGGATCTCGATGATGGTCGCCGGGGCAATCGCCATGATCACTTGAGACCCTGGCTCAAATCTATCAGTGCTGCTGAAGACGGTATTCTGGTCAACAACAATGCCGCTGCCGTCCTTCTGGCCCTGAACACACTGGCCGATCGCAAGGAAGTCATTATCAGTCGTGGCCAACTCGTGGAGATAGGTGGTTCCTTTCGCATCCCAGAAATTTTACGGAAGGCCGGATCTAAGTTGGTGGAGGTGGGTACGACCAACCGGACACATCTCAAAGATTATGAGGAAGCCATAACCCCCAGGACGAAACTTTTACTCTGGGTGCATACATCAAACTACAAGATTTCGGGCTTTACCAAGGAAGTATCACTACAGGATATGGTTTCACTGGGTAGGGAATATTCCATCCCGGTTATGGCCGATCTGGGGAGTGGTGCTTTGGTTCCCATCGATGAATTTGGACTCCAGAGAGAGCCACTGGTATCAGAGGTGATTGGTGCTGGAGTAGATATCGTGACCTTCTCAGTGGATAAACTGCTTGGTGGCCCTCAAGGGGGCGTGATAGCTGGTAGACAGGTCCTCATAAGGAAGATTGAAAAGAACAACCTCCTGCGGGCATTACGGCCGGATAAGACACAGATTCTACTCACCTTACAGGCTTTAAAAGCCTTCTCCAATGGTCAGGAGGGTCTTACGGCCATCCCCGTGTATCGTGATCTACTTACTCCAGTTGAAACACTTAAGAAAAGAGCTCAATATCTGGTTGATAATATTGAAAATTCAAATTTAACCCTCACGGTTTTTGATACGGAAGCCCAGATTGGATCAGGAGCATCACCCTCAGAGAAAATGCCCTCAGTGGGTGTTGGTCTCAGGCACGCGAAAATGAAGGCCACTAAGATTTCAAGTTGCCTACGAGCCAATGATCCCGCCATCATGGGACGCATCGCCGAGGAGGTCTTCACTATTGATCTGAAGGCAGTCCGAGAAGATGAAGATGATATTATTTTTCAAGCCTTGAATAAACTTTAGCATAAAGAATCGATATTTAAGCTGAGTCGATTGATCGATTTACTCAAAATCTAGGAGCACCTGAATATGAGCATATCCTCTGTCTGGCAATCTCGTATAAAAGCACTGGGACCCGGTCTTTTATGGGCTGGAGCCGCAGTAGGGGTATCTCATTTGGTTCAGAGCACCCGAGCTGGTGCAAATTATGGTTTTATCATGTTGTGGGTGGTCATAGTGGCTAATTTATTCAAGTATACAGCCTTTGAGTTTGGACCCCGCTATGCAGCCGCAATGGGTGAAAGTTTACTGGATGGCTATAAGAGAGTGGGGAAATGGGCTATTGTGGCTTTCCTGATTCCAACCTTCGGAACCATGTTTGTCCTTCAAGCAGCAGTAACCATAGTTACTGCTGGTATTGCTTCAAAAATATTTGGTACCAGTATGAGTCCACTGGCCTGGAGTGCTGTGATATTAGCTGTTTGTGCCGGTGTACTCACTATCGGAAAATATCCGGTCTTGGACAAATTGATCAAGATTATCATTATAATTTTGAGTCTCTCAACTATCGTTGCTGTTCTCACGGCATTTGGACACGGGAGCTCGGCAAAGGTCGATTTTATTCCACCTCAAATCTGGAGTATTGCAGGAATATCCTTTATGGTGGCCCTCATTGGGTGGATGCCCTCTGCCATTGACATCTCAGTCTGGCATTCCATATGGACTATGGAAAGAGCTAAAGAAACTGGGTCTCATCCTAGTTTGAAGGACTCCTTATTCGATTTTAGACTAGGTTACTTTGGAACAGCTATCCTTGCCTTGGGGTTTCTAAGCCTGGGTAGTCTCATTATGTATGGTACCGGAGAGACATTCTCTCCTTCTGGAGGCAAGTTCGCCGGTCAATTCATTACCCTCTACACCTCAACACTGGGGAGTTGGAGTTATCCCATCGTAGCCATAGCTGCCCTAACCACAATGTTCAGCACCACGCTTACCGTGACAGATGCCTTCCCCAGAGTACTGAAACGTTCCACAGAAATCGTATTCCCAGATAGGTTTGAAGGCAAGAATGATAGGTCGCTGTACTGGATTTGGATGTTGATTGTACTAGGAGGAAGCCTGGTAATTATTGGGCTCTTTATGAGTGGAATGACTATGCTGGTTGATCTGGCCACAACCCTGGCCTTTTTAACAGCGCCCATTCTGGCGTATATCAATTATCGGGCTGTCACAGGACCCTGGATGCCTGATGAAGCAAGGCCTGGCCCAAAACTATTGGTGTTCAACTGGATCAGTATGACTTTTCTGGTAAGCTTCGCCGCCTTCTTCCTGGTTTGGCGATTCATATTGAATTAAGAATTAAGAATTAAGAATTAAAAATTAAGAGTTAAAGTAGGAAGTAGGAAGTGAAAACTAAGAATGACTTAATAGAGCAAACCCAAAAAATCAACTTTGCGCCCTTCGCGTTCTTTGTGGTTAAAAAAAAGGCAATATGCAAAAAGTAATCGGACTCGCTGGTCATATCGACCATGGCAAAACAGCTCTCGTTAAAGCCCTCACAGGGGTGGACACCGATCGCCTCGAAGAAGAGAAGCGACGCGGAGTCACCATTGATATCGGTATCGCCTTTTATAGTGATGATGTCACCTTCATCGATGTACCAGGCCATGAGAAATTCATCAAAAATATGGTAACGGGTGTCAGCACGGTTGATGCAGCCATGCTGGTGATAGCCGCAGATGATGGTGTTATGCCCCAGACCCGTGAACACCTCGACATATTACACATTTTAGGAATCAGAAAAATCCTGGTTGCACTGAACAAGTCTGATCTTGTTGATGCTGACTGGCTTGAGTTGGTTTCTGATGAGGTAACCACGTATCTCACTGAACGAGGTTATCCAGGTACGCAGATTGTGCCTGTCTCAGCAGTTACTGGAGATGGGGTGGAGGACTTGCGAAAGGCTCTGGATGAAGTCATTGCAGGGATTAAGAGCCAGGATCGCCAGGGTGTCTTTCGACTGCCCATTGATCGTGTGTTTTCAGTCAAAGGCTTTGGTACGGTTGTCACAGGAACCGTTTTGTCCCACGAACTGAGAAAGGGGCAAAGCGTGGAACTCTTTCCACAGGAAAGCACTTTTCCAGTCCGGGGCCTTCAGTCTCATCACCACGATGTGGGTAAGATCAAGTTTGGAGATCGCGGAGCCATCAATCTTGGTGGTGCCAGTGTTGAGGAGCTGGGGAGGGGAACCTTCCTGGGTAGCCCCGGTATGTTTCAAACTGGACCGACCTGGGTAGCTGAAATGAGTGTTTTGTCTCACTGGAAGAAACCCGTTAAAGAAGCTGATCGTGTCCACGTGCATATTGGAACCGGGAAACGTGAGGCTCGCATCCATCTGCTGGAATCCAACCAATGCCAGCCCGGTCAAACCATGCTGGCTCAATTTTTCTTTGAAGAGCCCATCTCTGCTGGATTTAAGGAAAAGATGGTGATCCGCTTTTTGTCTCCTGAGGAAACCCTGGGTGGCGCTGAATTATTGTGGGCCATGGATCAGAGATTGAAGAAACAGGACAGGCGTCTTCCCATTCTAAAATCTCTCAAGACCAATGATCTTTCTGATTTAATAGATGCTTCCATGGAGTTTTTCGAGCGACCATTGAGTCGGCGAGAAGTTGCCCGATACCTGAGTGTTGCTGAGTCCAAGGTGCATGCCTTGCTCCAGAAATCTGAGGATTATAAGAGCCATCAGGATCGCTTTATCAGGCAATCATTATTTAGCACAACATTGACCCATATTCAGCACATTCTGGAAAAATATCATCAGCAGGAACCGCTGGGGAAGGGATTACCCCGTGAAGAGCTCACTGATCTGGGTAAGGCCAATCGCGAATTTATCTTGGCTGCGGCGCTTCAAGAGGGGATACTCAAAAATCAGAGTGATCTATGGCAACTCTCTGGACATCAGGGTAGTCTCGACGCTGGAGATGAGCAGGCAAAACAGAAAATCGTAAATCTCTTCAATGAATCCAATTTTTCATCACCTGGAATGGAGGCTCTGCAAATATCTCTCAGTCCTCAAGAAATCACGGTTTTGAAATGGATGATTCAGCATAAAGATTTGGTACGTGTGGATAAAGATTTTTACCTGCTCAGCACTCAAATAGCTCTTTTTATTGCTGCTCTCCAGGATTGGTTCAGATCAAATCCTGAATTGACTGTGGCTCAAGTTCGGGAGATCATCCCTACGACCCGAAAATATATTCTTCCTATGCTGAACTATGCAGAACGTAAGGGCTTGCTCCTTCGTGATGGGGATGTCCGGCGCTGGGTCGGTGAGGAATTGTAGGTTTTAGCTAGAAGACAGAAATCAGTAGACAGTATCCACTACTCATGATTGGCAGAGCCTAAGCGCGCTGGGAACGCTCGCCTTACTCCGCTATCAACTCCGTTTCGTAATTCATAATTCGTAATAAACGACTATATTGATTGAATGTCAGCAAAATCCAAAAAACAGGACGACAATACTACCCCTCTCATGCGGCAGTACCTGGAGATCAAATCCAAGTACCCTAATATGGTGTTACTTTACCGAATGGGTGATTTTTATGAGACCTTTGGTGATGATGCCAAAGTGACCTCAAAAGTTCTGGGTATCACACTCACCAGTCGTTCCAATGGCAAGGCTGCCAAGGTGCCTCTCGCGGGATTTCCCTATCATGCTCTGGATACATACCTTTACAAATATATGCAGGCGGGATTGCGGGTTGCTATTTGTGAGCAGGTCGAGGATCCCAAGCAGGCGAAGGGGATTGTAAAAAGGCAGGTTGTTGAAGTGGCCACCCCTGGCTCAGCTATGAGCGAACAATTTTTGATAGCCAAGGAATCCAATTACCTCGTTTGTGTCTATGCGGGTAATAAGCAGATTGGTCTATCCTTTCTGGATGTTTCCACCGGCAAATTCAGTGTTCTGGAACTCCAGCCCAATCAGTTGAGAGCCTTTCTGGCAGGTCTGGCACCTTGGGAGATCCTACTCTCCGAGGATGATACTAAATCTGAATCCTATCTCGGTCGCGGTAAATGGCTGTTGACGAGAGTTGAAAGCTGGGTTTTTAATCCAGACTTTGCTATGAGTGAGCTCACCAAACAGTTTAAAACCCAGGGTCTCAAAGGTTTTGGGATGAGTGGCATGAAATCTGGCACATCAGCAGCCGGCGCCATATTGTACTATTTGCAAAGTTATCAGGGTCGAGATTTAAAGCATGTGACCAGTATTCAAAGTCTTAGTGCTGATGATTGGATGACCATTGATGATGATTCGCTGAGAAATCTTGAATTGTTCCGATCACTGCGTGGTGGTGATGAGGGTACACTCATTTCAGTGTTGGATGAATCGGTAACCTCAGGGGGAGGTCGTCTTCTCCGGGACTGGCTCCACAAGCCCCTTTTGGACAAAGAGCGCATTGAGAATCGTCTGGATCAGGTGCAGGTCTTTTTTGATCATTCAGAATTACGCCAAAATTTGCGTGATATACTTAAACAAATTGCTGATCTAGAACGTTTGCTCTCAAAATTAAGCTCAACCCGGGGTTCAGCCCGTGATTTATCTGGACTGAGAAGCTCCATCCAACTATTACCTGAATTAGCCAACCTTCTTGATGACAAGCATATCCATAATATTGGTCTCCATGTTGAAGCCTTGCCCGATGTCAGTTCTCTCCTTGCTGAGCTGGAACGTCTTATCGTTGATGAACCCCCAGTATCTGTCAAGAATGGTGGTCTGATTCGTGATGGTATTGATCCTGAGCTGGATGAAATTCGAGGGATTGCCCGCAATGCCAAGGCCTGGCTGGTTGATTTTCAAGTCTCGGAGCGCAAGCGATTGGGAATTCCATCCCTTAAAATTGGCTACAATAGAGTATTTGGCTATTATATAGATATCACCAATACCCATAAAGACCTGGTACCTGAAGATTATATCCGCAAACAGACCCTGGTTAATTCAGAGCGTTTTATTACTGAAGAACTCAAAGAGTATGAAGAAAAGGTTCTCCACGCAGAAGAACGTTATACCGCCAGGGAATTCGAAATATTTGATGAGCTAAGAGGTCAAGTTCTCACTCATGCAGTGAGCATTCAGAACATTGCCGATTTTATAGCACGATTAGATGTGGTAAGCACCTTTGCTAAAATTTCCTACGATCGAAATTATTGTCGCCCAGAACTGAATCAGAGTCTTGAGATAGAGATCAGCAATGGACGTCATCCTGTCATTGAACAACTTTTACCCGTTGATGAAGCCTTCATCCCCAACGATTTGCTTATCGATGCTTCAGGTGATCAAATACTCCTGATTACAGGTCCCAACATGGCTGGTAAATCCACCTATTTGAGACAGATTGGTCTATTGGTTTTGCTGGCTCAGATCGGTTGCTATATACCGGCTGATAAGGCCAGTATAGGCATGGTGGATAGAATCTTCACCCGTGTGGGTGCCTCTGATAACCTGGCTGGTGGTGAATCTACCTTCCTCGTTGAAATGAATGAGACAGCCAATATTCTAAACAATGCCACTCAACGCAGCTTGATCCTGCTGGATGAAATTGGTCGAGGAACCTCCACTTATGATGGTCTGGCCATTGCCTGGGCACTGATTGAATATTTACATGGAAAAACAGAACAGGCCGCCAGAACGCTCTTTGCGACGCATTACCATGAACTGACCAAGCTGGAAGGCATTTTGCCTCGTCTGAAAAATTACAATGTTGCAGTAAGGGAGTACGATGAGAAGGTCATTTTCCTGAGGAAGATTGTTCCTGGTGGAGCCAGCCGCTCCTATGGAATCCATGTGGCCCAGATGGCTGGAGTACCGCTACCTGTGATCCAGCGAGCCAATGAAATCCTTTCCGATCTGGATTCCGGTGAGATTAGTGTAAGATCTGATGAGATCAAAGAATCCCTTCCAACGTTTGACACCCACCAGATGTCTCTATTCGACAAACAAGAACGCATTCTCCGCGACAAGCTCAAAGGTCTCAAACTGGATCAGATGACACCCCTGGAAGCCATGGTATTGCTGGATGAGATGGCTAAGAGCATTGACGAAGATAACTAGTACGGAACTATGACTCATGATGGCGCGTAAGCTTTTTATGAAATATTTAACACTCCTTATCATTCTCCCTGCCTTGCTCATGGCAGAATCAGTTTCATATGGTGAAGATCCCTTTGTAATGGGAATGTCCATTGATGCCTATGCGCTTGGCAATATCAAGGCACTTCCCATGGCGAACCCAAGTCCTGGAGCCAATGTAGCCTTTCTGAATAACCGTATTCAGAAACTGGGATTTCAACATACCGAAGGCTTTGGGGGTGTCTATCAAACGGATGTTCTCAGTGGCAACAAGGACAACTGGTCTCTTGTATTATTCCGTGGTGGGGTAAGTGGCATTCCAGATACCCGCGATGCATTGCTGGATTATGGCACGGATGGGGTTGTTGATACGAATGATTCAGATGGGACTGAGAATAACGGTGCACTTGATCCGGGGGAGCGTTTGAGCATCAACTCTATAAGCTATTTCAGCACCCAGCAGTTTCTCGCCGAATTGGGTTATTCTTATCTGCTTAATCCAAAGCTGGCCGTACATGGTACAGCCCGCTTGCTCTATCATGATCTCTATACTGAAAGTGGCTTCGGTGTAGGTTTTCATGGTGGTCTTCTGTACCAGCCTATTGAGAAAATGCATCTCGGAATAGAAGTGACAGATATCCTGAGCACGACACTGTTCTGGAGCACCGGTCTTACCGAAGTTTATGCACCCCAAATCTTTTTAGGCGCTGATTATTATTTAAGCTTTAAGAAAATTCCCTTTATCATTCATCCCATCGTTCAGGCAGAAGTGTCATTAAGCGGTGAACAAGCCGAACTCAATCAGGGGTCCTGGGGATATGCCACTGGTCTGGAAATTGGATTTCAAGATCAGCTATTTATTCAACTGGGGCGCAATGCACTGGATCAATTCCAGGTCGGGGCTCGGATTCGAACAAAATATATAGATCTACATTATGGCACTGGATTTTCAGAACTAACCACCATCGCGGGTCAAACACACCGGGTTGGTGTTGGGCTCAATATAGGTGAGTTTGATTTATTTTAATGGTTAGCCAGGGCTATCCAATTATTGCAACGATTTAAATTAGTTTACATGTAGGGAGGACGATGATGGTACTCGATCGCCAATCAGCCTGGGAATTGCTCTGTGAATATACATTGAGCGAATCTTTGAGAAAGCATGCCCTTGGCGTAGAAGCCGCCATGCGTGCTATGGCCAGCAAATATGGGGGTGATCCCGATGAATGGGGCATCACGGGTCTGCTTCATGACTTTGACTATGAAAAGTATCCTACGGCTGAAGAACACCCCTTCAAAGGTGTCGAAATTCTCAAAGGATTGGGTTACCCCCAGGACATCCTGGATGCCATTATGGGTCATGCTGAATACACCGGTGTGGAACGAAAAACGCTCATGGCTAAATCTCTATTTGCCGTAGATGAGTTGGTGGGATTTGTTTTTGCTGTGACCTACGTTCGCCCCAGCAGGTCCGTTCGGGAGGTGGCACCCAAATCAGTGAGGAAAAAGCTGAAGCAGAAGTCTTTCGCCGCCAGCGTCAATCGAGATGATATTGTTCAAGGTATACTAGAACTTGAGCTTGATGAGAATGAACACTTTCAGTTTGTGATTGATGCGTTGATAGAAGTGGCAGAGGATGTGGGGTTAGCAGGCATAGCTCCTGAGTAAAAGTATCAGATCACCTTTGTAATTAGGGTTCTAAACTCACTCAATATCATAGCAGTCGCTCCCCAGATTTTATGACCATTCATCTCGAAGAACGGGATTTCCCAGTCCCTATTTTTATAGTGTCGCAATTCGTATTGAATATCCCACTCACAGAGTGATTTTATTGAGACAGTGAATATCTCAGCTACTTCACGTGGTTCCGGAATAAAGTCAGGTTTTCTACGGGTAAATCCGACAACGGGTTGAACAAGATGATTGCTCACAGGGATAGGAAGCACACTGGTCATCCCGATTATTTCAACCTGTTCAGGCAGAATATTCACCTCTTCATAGGCTTCTCTCAAGGCTGTTTGAATATCGTTTTCAACACCATCTCGGCGACCTCCTGGAAGGGCTATTTGTCCACTATGGGCAAAATCATCAACGGTTCTGCGGATCAGAGGAAAAACCCACTCTCCATCTTGTTGATACAGAGAAATCAGCACGGCGGCAGGATGTAAATTATCACTTAAGGCCTCAAGCTCCCGACCCTCAGGCATAAGGTGCTTTTGTGCCTTCCAACCTGGTAAGGGCTGTTTAAGTAGCTCACGCAGTTTGTGAATGAATGAATCCATCAGTCAGCATTCCGAATCATTTTCATTGAAAGTCCCAATACACCACTCAATGTAGCCCCCACTCCGATAATGAGGAATATTATACCTGGTGAAATCCATTCAGCCAATACACCAGTTAGAGCCACTGAAATGGACATCATACCAATCACAGCCAGGTTGATCATGGAGAATACGCGTCCCTGCATATGACCAGGAACCAGGGAATGTATCAGGGTGGTTCGGGTAATCTGTATAAATGGAATACCGAGAGAATGAATAAAGATGATTGAAATGGTTAGCCAAAATGGATCAATTCCAATTTGTCCCACGAAGAATAAAGGAATGAATGTGAGACCATCATAAATCATTCCCAACATGAGCCAGGTACCCTTTTTATATTTTTTTGCATAGCGGTATACAAATACGGTGGCGATGAGCATCCCGATTCCATAGCTGGATTCAATAAAGGCAAAATCCCGGCCGGTTCCATCCCAGACCTCTTTGATGAGCAGAGGGGTACCTACCACAGCGGGACCCATAATAAAAAGATTATTTAAAGCAGTAATAAGAACGATCCAGAAAATTCGTCGATCCTCATGGATCACATAATTCAGTCCTTTTTTAAGCTCGGTGAGATGTCGGCTTTGATAGGTGGTAGCCCTTTTCTCGCCGCGCTGATAGGATATCAACATGATCAAGAAAAAGGAGATTAAAAAGGTGCCGGCATCCAGAAAGAAAAGATTGACCAACCCAAGGGTTGCGAGTAGCATTCCTGCACCGAATAAGCCCACAAAATAGGCGAGGTAGCCTGTGGACTGAATCAAAGCATTGATTTTCAGAAGTTGTGATTCATGAACCAACTCCGGGATGATGGCATCTCGAGATGGATTGAAAAGCGTTCCAAAAGAGGCTGCTGAAAAGACAACGATGGCCAGGAGCATGGGTGTGAGCATATCCAGAGTGTAGAATAGTGGGATAAGCAGGATGAGAAAAAACCTCGCGAGATCACTGATCAGCATGAGGGTTCTGCGGCGATAATGATCTGCTAAAACACCTGAAAATAAGCCAAAAATGAGAGCTGGGGCCGTAGCTGCAAAAGCAATAAAGCCGGTTAGTGAGGGGGAACCAGTCAAATCCAGCATGAGCCAAATCACCGCCATATGCGTCATACTATCACCGGCTTGAGAGATCAGCTGGCCTAACCACAGAAATGAGATATTACGATTGATGAAAGGGGGCAGTTTGCTAGCTAGATACGCAGCCACAGAGAATCAGACCTTTAAATGTTAGAATGATCGGTATGAAATGAAGATCTTCCGTGTCTCAGTTATCCAGATATGCTGGAATTATTTGAGTGAACGAATAAACTCCTTGGGAATTTTTTCTAGATCTTTGCGCTTAATACCATTTTTATAAATATCCACAATCTCTGGAGTTATCATGACCAATAATTCCGTTTTTTTCTTGTTCTTTTGTGTGGATTTAAAAAGCTCACCAAGGATGGGTATGGATCCTAATACAGGGACCTTCGATACAGTGACTACATCAGATTCCTGCATCAGACCTCCCAGTACCACGGTCTGGCCATTTTTAACAATAACTTCTGTTACTGCGCGTCTCGTGGAAATAATTGGGATTCCATCAGGAGTCAAACCCTGTTGGAAGTTCGCCTGGGGTGAAAGTTTGATCGTAACCGTTGAATCATTATTTACATGAACAAAAATGGTCAGCTTGACGGTCGCATTTTTGAATTCGTAGGAGGTCATTCCAAATTCATTCAGTTTTGGATAAGGTATCTGGTCTCCAACTTCGATTTCAGCCTGCTTATTGTCCAATACCATGAGATGGGGGGTGGACAACAAATGCAGATCATTCGTTTGGGAAAGCATCCCCAGGACGACATCGATATCGGCGGCAATAATACCCATGGCAAAACCACCAGTAACATTTGCAGGAGTAGGCTCTGTGAGGGGTTGGACGATCAGGTCCCGCAAACCGTAGGTGGTTTCGAAGACACTTTGAACATCACCGTTATTGGCTTCCTGCTTTGTAAACCACTCAACTCCTCGATCATGATCCTGAGTAAGTGAAATTTCTACAATAGCACTCTTGATATGGACTTGATCAGTATGTGTATCCAGAGTCTCCATAAGCTTTAAAAGCTCAGTTATTTGGCCTGGAGTATCCTGAATGATCAGCGTGTTTGTCCTGATATCACCGTATACCTGACCCACCTCCGGTGTCACAAAAGGTGTCAGTGCTGCTGCCAGATCTTTTGCCTCAGAAAATTGACAAGAATATGAGACAGTTCGGGTTGGGATGGCAATATCTCCCTTATTGGTTACAAGATATTTTCCAGACGTGCCGAGTTGTTGAAAACCCAAATCATATAACTCTGTCATGATGGATAAGGCTTCCAGAGGGGCAATCTCCTTTAATTCCAGAGTAATTTTATTCGTACGAATTTCTGGGTCGGAGATGAAAATCATGCCACTCTTTTCGCTGAGAATCCGGAGTACGTTTTCTAGCTTAACCTCTTTCACAGAAATAGAGATTTTCTCTCCACTGGTTTGCGTTAAGGCCAGTAGGGGAGTCAACACAAGCAGAAGCGTACAAGCGAATCTGATTATCTCGTGGTAGTTTTTGCTCGTTCTCATATTACTCTCTCTCAATAACAATGGAAAAAATATCATCACTATTTCCCAGCACGATCATGGTGTCCTGTATAGTCTGGACGATGTATCCACCGATTTGGTCACCCTCAGCATAAATATCGTTGTTCAAGATAGCGTAGGGAGCTGATCTATCCCAGATAATACCATTGATCGTAATTTTGGGGCGTACAATACGTTTTTTACGCCTGACTGGTTTCTTGGTGATCTTCTTTTTGGTGGTCTTGCTCGCAGTCTTCTCCTCTTTGGGTTTTGGAGGAGGAGCCACATAGACTCTTACGAATGGATTCCGCAATTTTGTGAGGTCTGCTTTTGCGCTGAGTGTATCAATGGCTTCTATAAAAGCCAAATTTTCTATAGACTTGGAAGAGACCGTTCTTATTGTGGTTTGAAGTGCTTCCAAATCCAAGGCGACGGTATTGCCAATTTTTCCAGAAACCTCTGCTGAAAATATTTTATCAAATGTGCCAGTAAACCAAAGAACTGCAGAACCAAGAATGATTACGGCCAAAAGAGCAATCAAGAGTGTGGTGTTTTTATTTTTCACTTTTTAGCCTCCTTTGAAACCAACACGGAGAGAGTGAGATCATAGCGGGCATAATCATTTCGCTCAAGGGGCTTAACAGCTATCTCGTCAATAAGAATCCACTCCTTATGTCTTTCAATCATCTCGAGGAACTTCAGGAAGTCGTTGAAACGGCCTATCATACTTAATCTTATAAGGTGAGCTTGGTACTTTGTACTAACATTAGTGAATTTGTTCATGGGTTCAAGTGTAACAACTTTGAGTAAAGCTGTTGTGCAAAACCTATCCAGCACAGGGAAAATAGCATTTACGCGAGTACTTCCCAAAAGACGGGATGTAAAAACCCCCTCTAGCGAGTCAAGCACCGCCAGTTGGGTATTCAAATTATCAATGGCCAATTCAATATCGAGACTCACCAGATCAATATATGTCTCAGCAAGCTGATTCTGCCTTAGTACAGCCTCGTCATAGCGTTGACTCTCGGGCAAAATAAGAACCTGCAAAGAAGAACCGGTAATTGCAAAATAGATCACGATGGCTATTACCAACCATTTCATCTGAATTGCTTCTAGCCAAAATTGGAATTGTTTTTTCATCTGTACAATCCCAGAGAAAACACCAGCTTCAGTCTATCTTCTTCTTTGTAAATTCTATTGTTCTCCACCTTGATGTCAGAATAGAGCGTAGAAAGGGGCAGGCTGAAGAGCAGGTTTCCACGGAAATTATCTACAGAGAGAATATCCCGGTTCCCTCCTTCAATGTAGGTATAGCCTTGAATAACTAAATCCGGCCCTCCGGGTTTCTTCTTGTTGGCCTTACTATTTTTCTTGGAGAAAATTTGTGTGATAACCAGATCTGGTGGTAGCGCTTTCGTAATATCGATGAGAATCTTACGCCATACTGCCGGGCGGGAATTAGGTTGAAGAAAGACATCTGATTCTTTCCTTAATCGATTGCGAATCCCAATTTTACGCTCAAGAAATAACATACGCGGTTCGACGCTGGAGATTTTTCCTTCAATATCAGAGTTTAACCCTTCAAATACCTGGGCCATATAAGCCTGACTTTCATGGGTCCTCACCAGGATAAAAATTGTGACCCCAAAAATGATAACATACAGCAGAAAACTAAATCGCTTCAGATGACGCTTGACACGTTCATCGGCAGTGGAGCTCAGAAAGTTTAGTTGATATTCCAAGACTATCTCAATGCCAATCCAATGGCAGTAGAAAATTGATATTGATTCCCACTACTGAGTTCTATATCTGGATAGTAGTCCAGAATAGGATCCCAAATCTCCGCCGGGATCTCCATGATCTCTTCCGAGAGCGTGAAAAAAGATTTGATGAATGAATCATTCAACAATCCGCCAGTCACATAGAGCTTCTCAACCTTTTGCCCCGTATTATAAAAATGCCTGAAGTTTAACTTGCGAATGGTCATGGACAGCTCTTTTAGCTTTTGACCCACGATCTTATTTTCCATATAGAGTGCAGTTATTGGCTGGTCAGTTGAGCTGGTCTCTAGCACGCCACGGCGTAAATATTCAACCTCGATAAAGGGAATATCAGCAGATTTAGCAATAATGCTATTCAGGTAATTGCCACCAAAGGGAAGATAAAGAAATTCAGGGTGTTGAGATGAATCGGCAATGGTATAGTGCGAATTACTTCCACCCAATTGTAGGATACCGACGGCTTCGGTGTTTTTTGGATTCAAACGGTGGAAAAGCTGCACTGTGGGTAGGGTGCTGGTCTCCAACACTTTTATATTTGTAGAAAGAGACTTAAAAACCTTGGTGAGCCACTCAATACGATTCTTTTTTATAACCGCAAGCAGAATGTTTAGTTTTTTCTTTTGTGACTGAGGTAGCAAGGTGAAATCATACTCGTAGTTATCAGCTGGATCAGCCAACAGGGGAGCCAGTTCCCAAAAGAGGGCTTGTTTCAATTCATGAGTAGCGATCTGAGGGAGTTGCAGGAAAAACAGGTTTTGATATTTTGCACTTAGACCCACACTGATATCGGCCCGTTTGTATGGTATTTCACTTAATAGAGTTTTAATGCCGTTCATGATGTGAGTCTCATTTATTTCACGCACATCCTTAACTACGTCCTCCTCCAGGAAGTCATATTTTAAAAGCTTCGCATGTTTTCGGCTCTTCTTCTTGGTGTAGTAGACTGCTACCTTAATAGCATTGGTTCCGATATCCACACCGATCTTTATTTTTTTTGCTCTGGCCACAGTCCCTAAATGCTTGGTTTTATTCTAAAAGTTATTCACAACAATTATTCTCTCACGTACATCTCATGAATATAGAAAACCCTGCTCGAGTTTCTATTCAAAAAGGCTTGCTGCAAGGGAATATGGGAATAAAAAAATCCCCCTGTTTTGGGGGATTTTTGGGGCTATTGGATAAGCTAACGGTGTGGGGTGTGATGCTTCTAATTTTACTAATTCTGGAGTTTTTTTGGGGCTATTTATTCCCCACCTGCCAGTATTCCAGATTCGTTTATGGTTCGATCTGAATCGAGTAAAGATTCTGTTTCGCAGGTTATGGTGAAGTCAATTCCTTCAGCACTCACATAGGTATACGACGAGTCGACAAAGTATTTACCATTTAGCTCACCGTTATTAATGTCATTCCATATGGCGCCAACCACCATCGCTCCCGTGGGTGCTTTGGGATATTCACTATTTTGACCGTAGTAGATTCGTAGCTGAGTTCGGATGCTTCCCAAGTTAGCATCAGCTTCACTCAATCTCGCCTTCCTGACATTGGATGAATAAATTGGAATTACGATAGCAGTCAAAACAACTAATATGCCAACGACAATTGCCAATTCAACCATTGAAAACCCTGCTCTTGTTCTTGGTGAACGGCTATAAATCTGTTTATAATTTGTAGTCATTTTCGGATCTCCTCAGACTTGTTTTGATTGTGTATCATTTAACTTGGCAACAATGTTTACGCGTGAGTCTTTTTCTTCCACGTCTTGGTTTTCCAGCGACCAATCTGCTTGGGCCAATCATAGTCACTGCGGTGGCCAAAACCTTTTGTCCAACGATAACGATTGCTATGTTCTTGATCGAGGATCGTGTGGTGATTGTTCAATGTGACATTGCGACCTATGATAGGACCGGAAATGTTGCCATTGTGGATGTCTATGTCGCCTTTACAGTAGATAGCTCCAATAATGGTTTCACTTCCACTTAGACTGAAAATATCGAAATTTTGGTTAGGGTTGGTAAAGATTACCGCAGCGGAGGTACTTGTTGTATCACCGAGTGGGGCTGTAATGTCATTGTCGCCCCAAAAGTTTACATGATGGCCGGTGAATACGAGTGTACCAGAAGTAATTCGAATGTCTTGAATAGCAATATAGTTGCCTGTGAAAACATGAATGCCATCTGGGAAGGTGTTATTCTTCCATACTTTCCAGGAATCACCATGAACTTGAGTGGCGTTATCTAAAAAGTATTGGATATCAGCTTCAGGTAAAAAGTTAAAGCCACCACGTGCTTGATGGTCTTCTTCAACGTCGGCTACATAGCCATCAAGGTCAACGGTCTCTTCTGCGGCAAGAGCTCTATCGAAATGTGTGTCTTCAGAAAGGTCTAAAAGGATCTCAGTTTCCATTTGGAACATATCTACGTTAACACTGAGGATATTCAATACAGGATCAAATACTGTGGTGATTCCATCAACATTGCTATTAACCAGAGAGTCAACGCCGGTGTTAATACGCCATAAGGCTTCGTTAATTGAAGACTCGCTAGCATACTGAAGTTTGATATTGTTAACAGTTTCTGCTGAGGCAGATGCTGAGACGTATGCGACATTCAGGACGGCTACGCCAGTAAAGCTAAAAACCAAAAAGAGCATGAGGACGGCTACTAACATGATGAGACTCCGACTATAACAACCACGGCCTGGGCTTGGTGGTGATTTAAATTATTCTGTTTTGTTGTGTTTTGCATACTGCCATACATACATTCAAATCACATGCCAACAATACGAAGAGATCATAAAGACAATAAAAACATATAATTAGATATGTCATATATATATTCTATTATCACAACAGTAGTAATTATAGGACTATTAATAAACATAGCCGATGCATATGTAATAATAAAACGACGCAATTTTCATTATGTCATAATATGAATTAATATATGACTAAGCTAATCACATTATAAATAGTACTATATAAGATACTTGAATTAATTAGGACAAAAAAAAGCCCTCAATGAGAGAGGGCTTTAGGGGGTAATTGTTTGTGTATTAGGAATAGAGTTTAAGCGTTAACCCTTTTATTCCATTTGTTCGTCTTCCAGCGACCAATCTGCTTGGGCCAATCATAGTCACTGCGGTGGCCAAAACCTTTTGTCCAACGAAAGCGGTCTCTGTGCTGTCCATCTATTAGGCTGAAATGATTGTTCAGGGTTACGTTGCGGCCAATGACTGGTCCTGAGATATTGCCGTTCTGGATATTGATATCGCCTTTGCAATAGATGGCGCCAATGATGGTTTCATCACCATGTGTACTATAGATGTCAAAATTCTGATAAGAATTGGTAAAGATCACTGCAGGATAAGTACTGGTTGAATCACCTGCTGGTGCAGTAATATTATTGTCGCCCCAGAAGCTCACATGGTGACCAGTAAAAACAAGGGTTCCAGAATTAATAGTAATATCATTTATGGCAATATAGTTGCCAGTAAAAACATGGATCCCGTCATCAAATGTATTGTCGTTCCATACTTTCCAGGAATCACCATGAACTTGAGTGGCGTTATCTAAAAAGTATTGGATATCAGCTTCAGGTAAAAAGTTAAAGCCACCACGTGCTTGATGGTCTTCTTCAACGTCGGCTACATAGCCATCAAGGTCAACGGTCTCTTCTGCGGCAAGAGCTCTATCGAAATGTGTGTCTTCAGAAAGGTCTAAAAGGATCTCAGTTTCCATTTGGAACATATCTACGTTAACACTGAGGATATTCAATACAGGATCAAATACTGTGGTGATTCCATCAACATTGGTATTAACCAGAGAGTCAACGCCGGTGTTAATACGCCATAAGGCTTCGTTAATTGAAGACTCGCTAGCATACTGAAGTTTGATGTTATTAACAGTTTCAATTGAGGTTGAGCTAGAAAGGTATGCGACGTTCAGCACAGCAACGCCAGTAAAGCTAAAAACTACAAAGATCATTAGGACTGCTACTAACATGATAAGACTCCGTTGGTGTTAACCTGGGGGTAGATGAAGTGGTTATGTTTTGTTGAGTTTCGCATACTGCCATATATACATTCAAATCGCATGCCAAAATGGTAATAGTGGTATAAGTGCCGTATATACAGATAGTTAGAAGAGTCATAAATATATTCATAATAACATTACGTAATTAATTCATGACATAAATGAGATTTAATAATATCTAATGTAGTAAAATTATTACCATTAGTTTAACATTTAAAAGAAAGAATATATATAAGACTTAGTTAATTATAATATAAACAGCAGTATATAGTAGAGTACGATATGTGAGATAAATAAAAAGCCCTCAATGAAAGAGGGCTATTGGGATGTAATTGTTTGTGTATTAGGAATAGAGTTTAGGCGTTAATCTTCTTATTCCATTTCTTAGTTTTCCAGCGACCAATCTGCTTGGGCCAGTCATAACTGTCACGGTGACCAAAACCTTTTGTCCAACGA